>Ga0208863_1002120_pt1 | contig 10708 bp, 6 predicted proteins | sample RifOxyD3_FD_184040 | JGI IMG/M metagenome (GOLD analysis project Ga0208863, IMG submission 184040) | Soil microbial communities from Rifle, Colorado - Rifle Oxygen_injection D3 (SPAdes) | ecosystem: Environmental > Terrestrial > Deep subsurface > Rock core/Sediment | place: Rifle, Colorado...
CCCCAAAACCCCAAAACCCCAAAAAAATTAAATATAATTTAAAATAAAATTAATTATTAATTATTAATTAAATTTAATTCAATTAATTTTATTTGATTATTTAATATTTAAAGTAAAATAAATAAATATTTGAAATTTTTAATGTTACTAATCATCAGAGAGAATCATTGCTGTTCCAGATAATACCCATATTGATGGATCAAAATCTTCACTTTCCATTCTTAAATTTGCTGTAAATATATATGTTGGACCTCTTAATGTTGTATAATATACTGGTCAATCATACATTCCTATTTTCACTTTATTTTCAATTTTTACAGCAATAACATTTATTACAGGAACTTATGGGTGTAATTCTTTTATTGCCATTTATGTTAAATATCCTTGTTGAGTATCTCTTCCAATTTACCATGCTGCTCCTTATAAAAACATTCCATGAACATATTTTCCGTTTGGAGCATCTACTTTTATTTATTAAGGAGTTTAGAAATTTGATATATTTGTCTATAAAGTAATATAATCTAATGGGAATAATTTTTATCTAGCTGTTACTTGCATTATTGCCGTTAAAAATGACATTGGATTAAATAATCCAGGTAGCCAAACTGATATTGGTACTACCATAGATTCAGTCCATTTTTATAATTGATCAACTCTTGATAATAAATCATTAAACCAATTAGCTAAAGTTTTTCTTGATGGATAAGCATTTTATTACCAATTAGTTGGAACTTTTCCAATTGATAAAGAAGCAGATAATTGTTCCATTGCATCTGTCATATTTAATAATCCTTTATAACCAGAATCTAAATCTGTAAGAGATTTTCTTATTTATCCTAATAAAGTATTCATTCTTTAACATTATTGTAAGGCAACAACATTAAAGGGAGTTTTTTATTTAACTTTTGCATTTATTTAAATTAAATTAAATTACTTTGGGATTTTTGTTAAATAAGAAGCTAAAATTTATTTAATTTTTTATTACTTTTTTTTTGCTGACATTCCTCCACCTCCACCTTGAACATCTAATATTGTCTTGAATAACATATCACCTTGAGTAGTTTGATAACCAATTTAAGCATTTGGATGTAAACCAAACATTTGAGGATTTTCTGGAGGAAGTTTTTCTTCAATATATTTTATATAATGTTATCTGTCAAATTTAGTTGGATCGGGTGATCTAAATCCTACTGCTAAATTCATACCAGTTAATAATTATTGCTTAAATAATACTTTTAATTCAAATTACATTGTTCTTCTATCCATATTATCGGTTACATGTCCTCCATACATCACTTATCCAAATAAATATCTTAAATCTTCATAAGGAATTTTATCATATTTTTATAAATAATTTACTAATATATCTCCGCAAATAGATAAATCTCCATCATTAAAATTATAATATCTTGACCAACCGATTGAACCAAATTTTCTTCTTCCCTGAATAATTGCATGGAAAAATCATAATCCAAAAAGTAATGCTTTAAATTAGTTTGTTTTTGACGTTTTTGTGAATCTTTATGGTTCAAATAATGTATACGCTCTTCTTAAATTTGCTTTAATATCTTGAGGAGCTTAATTTGAAACTTTTATTCAATTTTGTAAAATACTTTAAGGAACAATTTTCATTTCAGGTAATGGAGGAGGTTCAGAAGATAAAAATGCTCTAAATTCTGGAACACCCGTTTAAGCACAAATTTATAATTGTCGTTCTCATTTTTTAAGCCAATCTTGCATTAAATGAACATTTTGTAAAAATACCCAACCTCCAATTTGTGCTGCTTTTTCTAAAGCCTTTAAAGCAATTTATTATTGTCCTTGTCCCATTGAAATATTGATAAATTTTTCGTTTGCTTGTGTATAATCTATCTTTATTCCTAAATTTTATACTTCTCTTGTTGGATCCATACCTGGGAATAAAACATAAAACATAGGAGTATTTTTTGATGTTTATTTAAAAACTTCTTATATTTTAAATGGAATTACATCAATGTATTTGTCTCCCATTCTTTGAGCAATAAATGAATTTAGTGCGGCTGTTAATCTATCAGGTCTCATTGCTCTTAAAAATAGTAATCTTTGAAACGATTATGTTTATTTATAAGATTTAGGAAGATCTGCTACTTCTGCTTTTTATTCCATATACCATCTTTTCCATTGTAATGCTTAACTTTCCATTTTTTGAGAAAAATTTTGAAATGCTTATAACGTTTATATTTATATTCAACTTGCCCACATTGGTTAAGTTATGAATTTTAATGATTATGGCTAATTTCTAAATTATAAAGCTTGTTTTCCTTTTATTAAAAAGTCCATTTCTTAAAATAAAATTTATTATTTTCTGTATAATATCTAAAATGTTAACATTGTAATTACTAATAATTTGTGCTTTTAAAATAATCCTCTTCTAATATAAATAAAAGACTAATATGTAATTTGTTAAGTGATAGCATCTATTCTTTTTGCTAATCTTCTTGGAGTTAAAAATACTTGTTCTTATTATTCTTTTTTTTATTATTATTATTCTTAATTTTTTTTTAATTATTTTTATTATTTTCCAATTTTTTCTACTTTTTATTATTCTTATTTTTTTTAAGGACTTTTTGGTTTTTTAGGGTTCATTTAAGCAGCAACTATATCTATTGCTCTATTAACAACAACTATAAATGATTCAAGAGAATACATATAAAAACTATGAATTTTATATAGATCATTCATTAAAAAGAATATCAAAGCTCCTCTGCTAGCAGATGGTCGATAAGTTTATGCAGTTGTATTTATTTTTTGTTATGTTTATTTTGCAATGGCCATTTTTTATGAAATTTATACCGCTAATTTTTTTGATAATTATAAATTTTATATTAATTAAATATCTTCTAAAATATCTCCTTTTGCATTTGTTAATCTAAACAATAATTATTTTTCTAATGATTTTAATTTTATTTTATATTAATTTTGTTGTTGAATTAATTATTATTTTTGTTTTGATAAATCTGGTCTTTATTTTTTAACAATTTGTGCTAATAATTGGTCTTATAAACCATTTTATGTGACTGTAAAATTAATTAATGTCGCTTATGCTTGAATTTCAGGTGGATAATGAGGATTAGATAATTTTGTATGCATGAATAATCTAAAAGTTGGACTCATATTAATTTATTTATCTCCTAATTTTAATATTTTTTGCTTTCCTCTTTTAATCACATTTCTGGCTATTACAGGTAACAATATTGCATCTATTTGTTAACCCATGTTTTAAATTAAAACTGAATATCCAGCATCAATTGATTGTTATAATGTGCTCATTATTTTTGTGTTAGTTAATCTTGTAATTTGTAAATGGTTTTCTTTTTATTTTTATTTAATCCATGTTATTCATTGTAATTGAGGATCTATCATTAGAGGATATCTTTATGAACTTACTAATATTGCACCATTTTCCAAAGATACTTTATCACTTGGTAATTTTTGATTATTCCATCTTGCTCTCTATGCTTCATCTCATAAAATATTTAAAGGATTTCAATCTTAACTCATTGGAATCTACTATTAAGTCATAAATTTTAAAAAATTATCATTAATAATTTAATCTCTGTATTTTTTTGAAAAAGGCCCAATATATGATGCAAATGCACTCGCAATTAATACATCTCCTACCAAAACTTTTAATTTATCTCCCATTTAAATAATAGAATTAGACCATCTTTAATTTTCACTTCCTAAAGCATTAACTAATCTTAATGCAAATCCTAATCTTCTATTTCATCTATTTGCTTAATCTTCTGCTTTCTTTTTTTAAGCCATTGCCGAATTATATTTTTATTCTAATCCAGCTAATTCTGATTTTAATTTTGCAACTAAACTATCTATTGCTTATTTCTTTTATGTTGCTTATTGTAATTGCTATGTTGCTTATCTGACTGCTATTCTTTTTGGTTATACTCCTTATACAACTTTAAAATATTATGTTATATTGATAACCCAATCTCATAATCCTCCAACACTTTTTGATTTCACAAGTAAATTAGCAACTGTAAATTATGGATTTGATAAAAATACTTAATTTGAATTAAAATTTCTTTTTGGAATTTTTATTTGATCAATTAATTATTTTATTCCTTGTAATTTTTATAATAAATGCTATGGGTTACCCATAATAATTTTTGCTTGTTTCCATCCAATATCTTTTGGTTTTCCAAATTTATCTCATTAAATTCCTTAATCTAATGTAGCTAAAATATTAACAACTCAACTAAATACATTGACAATCATAATTGGTGGATTTGCAAGTGCTTTTAGTGTTCTGAATTAATTAAGGTCCAATGAATTTAACGCAGATTTTGCTTTTTATACTAAAGGAAGAGCTTCATCTAATTATTTTTGTACTTTAGATTGCTTTTATTCAACTTGAAGTTTAATTACTGCTCATTTTTCAGCTTAAACACTCGCTTTTGCATTTTCTTGTTAAACTATAGCTTTATTTTTACCAACAATTTCTGCCTATTCATCTGCAATTTTTTTTTTAGATTATACTTATACTTGTAATACTTTTAATTATTCATTCATTTTTGAAACAAGTTATCCTGTTTATTTTAATCTAATAACTCCTTATTAATATCTAGATTTTGCTTATTATAATTCTTATTTTCTTTTTTTAAACATTGTTGAAAATAAATTAATTAATTATAAAAATGATTTTGGTGTAGTATAAACGTTTCTTCTTTAAAATTAAAATATTTGTGCAGAAAAATCATTAACTACTTTAAATGAATAAGGCATAAAGTTTCAAATTGCCTATCTAACTTCTTAACTTCCTAATTATAATTATGCTAATTTGTTTTTTCCAACTGACAATAATGCTTATTGTGGCCATGGCTAGAACCAATCAATTACAGTACAATTAACAATTGCAGGAAATTGTCTTGCTCTTGTTCTAAATTTTTATGACACTGGTGAAAATCAAATTGACATATGTAAATTGGATCTTACTCTTGAAATAAAGAAATTCCACGAGTTTTATTTATTATCTAATATTCCTGCACTTTTAACTGCTGGTCTAATGTTATTTATAATCTAATCTTTATCTTAAGCCTAATAAAGGTCTGCAATTTCTCCACTTGAAAGTAAATCATTTATATAAACTAAAAATTTTTAATTTGAAATTTGATTTTAAGTAAATAAAAATAATAATCCATCATCTTTTATTCCAGATTTAGAATACATTATTTGTAAATCTGCTTTTAATTAATTTAATCCATATGAACTTGAAATAACAATAGTTGTTGGAGTATAAGAACAAATACTTGCAGCTAATCTTGATAATGATTGCTTTCCTGAACCTCCTACTCCTACTAACAACGCATGACCTCCTGGATTTCCAATAATTCGTGCAATTTTTGCTACATGTTTCATTGCATCTTCAAATAATACTAGGTTCATTTCTGCATTTAATTAGTTATATTATCTTAATGCTTAAACTAATAAAGTTGATAAATTTTATAATGTTGGAACAATATCATATGCTTTTTATCTTAATCCTAATGCAAACTATCAGAAAATTAAGCTTTCTGGATTTGAAGTTTGAAAATATTTAGTAAAATTATATTTACTAAATGATTTTCTAACAAGATCTGAAACTAAAAATTTATAAGTTTTAATATTTTAAGCAGAAACTAATCTATCACAATATATTCTTTATGATTAATGAACCCATAGTTTTACGAATTTTTAAGGATCAGAAAATTGTTGAATTTGAACTGCTATTAATCCCTAAAATACATTTGATAAATGTCTTATATTAAATTAATAGTGGAAATTTAATGCGGTTTTTTTGAAATTTTGAACAATTAATGTATGTAATGATAATGTTGATTTTATAATTGGTAAAACTAATTATATTATGGGCTATTTAAATTTTTTAAATTGTCCCATCATAAAAGTATTATAAATAATAAGTAATGAATTTTGTTAAGGGAATAAAATAGATAATAGCCAAAAATGTCTTTGAAATCTTGGATTTACTTCAAATGATCCTGCAAATGGATTCATTGAACCTAAATATTGAGTATTTTGAATTTCTTTTAATGATAATTTTGATCGATCATACCAATGTGCATAATCTGCATTCTATCTTAATAATGCTATTGCTGTTTGAGTATTATAAATATCTAATTGTGGCATATTTAGATCATCAATATAATAAATTAATTTTAATTTTCCGGGAGGTCCATATATTTTTCCAGCTTTTTTATCTAATGGTTTTTACAACATTGCCTGTAAATAAGTAGAATCTGTATAATAATTGAAATTAATAATTTGATTTCAATATAATTCGGGATTTAAGTTAGTTAATAATCCTTTTCAAATTTGAGTTTTTCCTCATCCTGCTGAACCAATTAATAAGGGTGGATGTCCAATATTTATAAACTATTTCATAAAATATGTTACAGAAACAGTTTAGGTTGTAGGTACAGTAATATCTCTCATAGGCTTAATTGGATCATATTAAATAGTTGGAACAATTTTATTCCATTATTCAAATTTTCCTGTTTATTTATCAACATAATAATCAAATACTGAACCTTTCGCTGGATATTTAATTGTTTTCCATTGATTTTTCCACCAATTTGAAAATTATCTTCGATATTCAATTGAATCTTTTTAAGCTAATCCTCCTCCTAATGCCCAAACTCATCAAAATGCAAAAACTTGTTCCAATGCTGGAACTTATCCAACAACCATCATTTATAATATTTTACATAAACTAATTACTTTAGAAATATCAGGATAAGTTATTAAAAATTTACAATGCTTTCTCATTTATACAAGACTTGGTTCAATATATTTTTCAAATAATTTTTATAATTATTTTTTGATTTCTTACGTTTGTTTTATTTTTAAAAGCCAAGATTTATAATAGCTTTTCCACTGATATCCGATTACATCTGAAATATATAAAATACCGGCTCTACTAACTGTGGCTGGACTTGCATAATTTAAATCTCTTATTTCAAAAAGCATTCTCATGTGATTTTTTAAAGGTATTCTTTAATTACTTGCTAATGTTAATAATTTACTGTCATCCATAACGGAATTCATAGATTAAACCCATCTTGCATCAAGATCTCCATCTAATACTAACCATTTAGGATTCGTATCTTGCATTTAAACTAAGGATCTCATACTTTTAGAAAGTAAACCATCTTTCCATTCTCTGGTTTGCATGTGTACATACCCATAAAGTTAATTTGTGCTTACAACTTTTGGTTACATATCAATAAAAGTTGTTTTTTTCCCATCTTTATCTTGAGATTTATACAAAATTTTCCATGTTGAACTTTTCCCACATCCAGGATTACCAATTAAAAATACACAATGTCTTATTTCTAATAATTAATATAATTGAACAACTTTTTAAATAAATTATGGATCTGGGTATAAACCACATTATTTAGTTACAGATTAGATTATTGCTTAAAAGTTCATATTTCTTTTTCTTTCAACTTGAACTTGTGGAAATAAATCTTATAATAATCCTCTGAAAATTGGTACATCATCTGTTGAAATTTTTGGTTTATTAAAATCTCTTAATGCTCTTAATAAAATTGCTAATTATGGTAAATTAGGATCAGCTCTTTTAAAACCTCCTGCAACAACTAAAACTGATTTAATAGCTCTTAAACCCCAATCATAATGTTTTTGTTTTGAGAGTAAATCTCTTCAAAGAGCATACAATGTTGTAAATTTTCTTGCTAATATTTTAGCATCTACAAATCCTTCTGCCATCAACATATTTTAGCAAATTAATTATAAATCAGGAACTACTACGGTAATAGGTCTAAATAAAGTTTTCAATCCTTAAGGAAGTTATGCTCTTCCTAAATATCCTGGGTTCATTGTAATAAATACTCCTCAAGTTTAATCTAAAGCAACTTAATCACCTTGTAATACAAATCTTTTTTTTTTTGCTTTAATAGCATCTGTTACTGATTTAAATTGTACAGATCATACTGACAATACTTATGGGACAAGTCTATTAAATTAATCAAATCATCCCCAGGCTCCACTTGCTGCTAATCCTTTATATATATCAGCCATTCCTCTATAATCCATCTAATCAGAACAATTAAATACATATCATGGTTTTCCCATTGCTCCTGATAAATCTTTAACTGTTTATGTTTTTCCTGTACCAGCTGGTCCTGCAGGTGATCATCCTTGTCTTAATTTAAGGGCTTGTGTAGCTGTAACATATATTCTATCAGTTAAAGGAGTAACAACTAATCTTGTTCCATTTCCTAAATATTAATAATAATAATAAAAATTTGCATCTCAGTTATCTAATCTACATCAGTTTTTTTATACATCCCAAGAAGATTTAAGTTGTGATTGCCATTGGAATGCTTATACTGTATTTCATTTTATTTTATTAAGATTATCTATAATATCTCTTCCATGAGTATCCATAGTGATCATTCACATTACTTTTGTTCTTACAGGTCTTTATAATTATCCTTGTACTAATTTAATTAGTTAAGTAAGCAATTTTATTTGTTAAGTTAAGGCTTCACTTAATGCATTTTTATCAGAAGGCATCTTATTTAATGCTTTTTAAACATTTCGAACCCACATTATAAGATTAATAATTAAAGTAATTTGAGAAGGATCCCTTATTAACCATTAATTTCTGGTAATTTTTTAAAATTGCTTTATGCTTTATTAAGAAATTTTTCTTAATGATTATTGCATTGTTAATATTACTTTACTAAAATATACTTAAACTTTATCAACAAGTTGTAATTTAGTAGTATATTTTAAATATTATTTTCCAACTCCTGCATGCATTCCTAAAGCAAATGGTCTTTACCCAGAAACTTATTAAAGTTCTAATTTTTAAACAGCCTAAAATACTTTTGATGTATGTTTCATTATCTTAAATGGTGTATTTCCATTTGATAATATATCAAGTAAATCTAAGGTAGAAACAAAATAAAATCTTGGGAAAGTTCTTCTTTTTCCATCTAAAAAATCATTTAATGCTTTTTATCATTGCGCAAGTTGTTTTTGAACTGATTATAATCTACCCATTATTCCTTACTAATTACTAAATTTATGAATATTTAATACTTATTACCCATTTTTAAGAATTGATTTTACTTAAACATCTATTCCAACAAATTTTTAAGCAATTTGTGGTAATTATTTTTTTACTTATTATGAATGAACAAATAAATTTTCTAAAAAAACCCAAGTTTTTGAAACTTAAGAAAGAACTTGAACAACTTAAGCAACTGCAGCAAGAGATTTATGCCAATAATTTATTTTTTATTAAAATGTTGCTAAGAATCTGGAGGAAAACATATTTTGAACTGCAACTTGATTTTCTTAAAGATTTTAAACTTGTTAATCACTCATTTTTATCATATTAATTCCTGTATTTTTATGAACAGTTTTTTAGAAATTAACAGATTTCCATACTTCTTATAGTTTATTGAGAGTTTTTTACATTTTAGCTTATTATCTTGCTTGAATAACAATTTAATCAACTGGGTCACCATACTTGTTAACATCTAGTCCATAAATATCTTTCAGTTTTGTATTTTATTCTATTTTAATTTATTTTTTTACAATTTTCATAATATTATTCCAATGTCTATCTCTCATTGATGGGTCTCTTAAATCAGCAGCATGTGTTAAAAATACAATCCATTTTTTTAATAAAGATACTAATTCTAAGTATGAATTTCATTTTCTATCGCATCTAATTTAATTAAGTTTTTTATTTAACCTTTTTACATCTTATTGATTTTCTGCTGGAGTTGAAACATTCCATAAAGTTTAAAGATATCCATTTAAAGTTTGCTGAACTAAATCAATGTGAATCCAAAGTAATCTCATCATTTATATATCATTTTTTAATTGTTAAATAATTCGTTGTGATCCTTAAATAATATTTGGATAACCAAACATTTTAGTTGTATATACAAATATTTCCGTAATCCTATCAAATTATTTAATATCTTATTTGACTTAATTTAATTTTTAATTTGCTAAACTTACATTAGTTGATTGAGTATAAAATTATTTTTTTTTTAATTAAATGGTATAGGTTTTAAGCTTATTTTAAAATTATTTTACTTGTTTTTATGTTTTCTAAGATTACTATTAAACATTATCAGAAATGTCTCTCTTTGTTTATTTAGTTTATTTTTGAAGTTTTGCCCAAAGATCTTGAAGTTTACTAATGCTTTTTCGATAACTTTATTTTCCCATTTATTTTTTTTAGAAAAATTTAATTATTTATTCAAGTTAATCTAACTTAAGAATTATATTATCTTTCCCATTTTATACTAAAATAATATGCTCTTTTATTTTGAGTAAAGTTTGAACGTCTTATTTATAGTTTTTATCTTTTAAACTAATTGCATTAAGATTATTTGTAAAAAAATGATTGTATTCTTATAATTGCTATTTGAGGTATTAAACCATTCTTGTACTTGCTGCTTTATTATAAGTAGCAGGATGTTATTAATTAGTAAATTCAACTTGAAAAGGAGATCCTCTTATAGGTTACATTTGTTGTTTTTAATTTAAAAATTTAACTACTACAGAATATTTTTTGGCTTATTTTGGAACAAATGTGACTAAATAAGATCCATCTTAATTATCATGAATATCTGCTTTTATAGCCCCAATAGATACTTAT
>Ga0208863_1002122_pt1 | contig 10701 bp, 6 predicted proteins | sample RifOxyD3_FD_184040 | JGI IMG/M metagenome (GOLD analysis project Ga0208863, IMG submission 184040) | Soil microbial communities from Rifle, Colorado - Rifle Oxygen_injection D3 (SPAdes) | ecosystem: Environmental > Terrestrial > Deep subsurface > Rock core/Sediment | place: Rifle, Colorado...
CGCGATATAGCGCCTTTTCTGGTTGTGTTTTCGGCCATTTCAAAACTTGATTATAAATATCTATGCAAAGTTCATACCAAGAAGAGTCCACATATCGTAAATGGAATTGAGTGGCAACAGGATATGCTGCGAAAACTACTTGGATCGCAAAAAATAATCCTACAGATAAAAAAGGCGTTTGACAAACATCCTGATTGGGGGTTGATTGCCCCACAAGGACACGTGACGCCATATAATTATTTTTGGAAGTTGAATGCCGCGAATGTGATTAAGTTGGCGCATTCCGTTGGCATTCCAACTGACAATATTGAGTTCTCATTTGTTGCCGGCTCCATGTTTTGGTTTCGCCCCCAAGCTTTTGACCTTCTCCTGAAGACAGGTATTCTCTCTCAAGATTTCGATCTTGAACAAGGGCAACAGGATGGCACCCTGGCGCATGCCTTCGAGCGTTTCTTTGGGTTGGCCGCAAATTATGCAGGTTATAAGATTGCAGAAAGTAACACGAAAGAAGTAAAGGTGTCTGATATTTCTTTTCAGTTCCGTATACTAATGCAAGCATTCCAAGACCAAGAGCAGATACTCACAGCGCAGGTAGCGCAAGTGGCGGAGAAGGAACAGGCAGTCGCGGCGCTGACCGCGCAGGTGGCAGAGAAGGAACAGGCAGTCGCGGCGCTGACCGCGCAGGTGGCGGGGAAGGAATCTCAGCTTAACGGAATTGTTAATAGTAAGGCATGGAAGATCGCATTATTATTCCGCCGAATCCGGGCCGTGCTTGTTCCTCATAACAGTCGCCGCGCCCGCTGGCTGCGTCTCGCAGTGCGCGCGGCATTCTACTTATTAAAACCTCACGGACTCCGCTCGTTTACCCGCCGGGCTGTGGAGAAGTTGAAACGCGGAGACGTCACAGCCTTGATTAGCCTGCAACCTGACCCATTCACGATCATAGCCCGGGATGGCAGGCCCTGTCCCATACCCGCGATCAGCGTTGTGATCGAAAAGAACCCTGGGCTTAATCTACCGTCCGCGAACGAGGCCGATGTGCTGGCCTGGGTATCTGGGCAAACTCTCCGTGGGATCGAAGTGGTGGTATGGAATAGTGATACAGGTACGGCGACTACGCTCGGAGAATCAGTCCGCACTTGGGATGCGCCCCGCCTAGAGGAGTTGTGTCGCAACCTTGCAGGGCGTTACCTGTGCATGGTCTCTCCCGATCTCCTTCAACGCAATCGGGCATATTTAGAGACTAATTTGATTGCATTGGAAAGCGAAGGTTTGGCATTTACGGTGAATGCTCTTGGCAAGCCAGACTGGTTGCTTGCCCCTTTGAGGAGCAGCCATTTGCCGGGTGATCGTATGCTGCCTTATCTTCGCCAGGTGATACGCAGAGATTGTGCGCGTAATGATTTCTCCCTGGATATTACGGGTTGGTTGACAGAACGGCAGGATATGCCAACTGTTGCAGGGAAAATAATCGCACATACGACAGCATTTCCCGACACGGATCATCCTTTCCCTGCTGAAACTCTGTTGGCAGAGACTGTGGAATGGAGATTGACGGAAAATTATATTTTGGCGCGAAGTAATTCTCAGATACCTTGGGAACCACTGGAACATGTTGTACATCCGGTCAATACGGTCATTCCTGTTCTTCCTGAGCCATCTAATCTTCCCACAATCATAATCTTCATGCCCTTTCTAGCCGTGGGAGGCGCAGAGCGTCTGGCTTTGCAATTGATGCGCCATTTACAGGATCAGGTTCGCTTTGTTGTGGTCACGTTGGAAGGGATGGACGCCGCCCTGGGGACGACAGCGGATGCCTTTCACCAAACGATCCCGTTTGTATACACTGCGGCCGATTATCTGCTTCCCCCTTTGAATTTCTCTTTTTTGAGTTATCTCATTGAGCGCTTTCAGGCGGATACACTCTATATTGCAAATGGGGCCAATTTCATTTACGATGCGTTGAGCGCGCTGCGTCAACGTCATCCTGGGCTTCGCATTGTTGACCAGGTGTACGATCATCAGTTTGGCTGGATTAATCGGTATGACCAAGCCGTGGTAGCCGCGATGGATGCGCATATCTCAGCCAATCCCAATATAACCCAGGCGTACACAGATCGCGGCGTTCGCCCGGAGCGGATCCATTTTGTGGAACATGCCATTAACATGGAAGACATCAATCCGGCAGATTATCCCGTTGAACGCTGCCTCCAAATCAAGCAAAAGATGGGGTTGCCGCTGGAGAAAAAACTGGTTACCTTCTGCGCGCGCCTGCATCCCCAAAAGCGCCCCCTGGATTTCATCGAATTGGCGCGCCGGTTTGCCAGCGAGGAGAATATTCATTTTCTGATGGTCGGAGACGGCTCGTTGGCATCTGCGGTCGAAGAACAGATCGCGCGTACTGGCTTGAAAAACTTCACCCGTCACAAATTTTATACCCCAATCTCTGATATTTACGCGATTACGGATGTTATGGTATTGCCGTCGGAATATGAAGCGATGCCCCTGGTGATACTGGAGACTTTGGCGATGGGGAAACCAGTGGTAGCCACCAATGTCGGGCACATTCGTGACGTGGTGGAGATGACCCATGGCGGGGTGGTGGCGCCGAATATTGGCGATGTGGCCGCCCTGCGAATGGGGGTGTTGCAGGCTTTACGCGAACCGGTAGATTCTGCCGCCATGCGTCAGGCCATCGCCCAGCGATTCGGCATTTCGCACATCGCCCAGCAATACCTGCAGGTCTGGTTGGGAGAAGATCATGCCTGAGATTTCGGTAATCATTCCTTCCTATAACCATGCGGCTTACATTGGTCATGCAGTCGAGAGTGTTTTTGCCCAATCGCACACAGATTTCGAGTTGATCGTGGTGGATGACGGCTCAACCGATAACAGCCTGGATATCCTATCGGGCTTCAGCGACCCGCGCCTGAGGGTATTGACCCAGCCGAATCAAGGCGCGCATGCCGCCATTAATCGCGGCTTGCGCGAAGCCACCGGCGCATACCTGGCGATCCTCAATTCCGATGATCTCTATCATCCGCTTCGGTTGGAAAAAACGCTCGCAGTTTTCAAAGCTGACCGGCAGGTCGGGTTGGTGGGTTCTTACATTGACATTATCGATCAGGACGGAAAATTCCTGGGAACCAAACATGGGTATGCCGATGCTTCACCCTGGCCGTTGGAAGCGCCCGAACGCAGTTTCCGCGCCGGCAACAACCTCCATAAGGCGCTGCTGACCGAGAATTATTGGAGTACCACGAGCAATTTCGTTTTTCCCAGGCGGTGGTTTGAATCTGTCGGGGAATTCCGCCCATTGCGCTTTACCCACGATTGGGATTTTGCCTTGCGAATGGCAAAAGTAGCCCGCATGATTTTGCTGCCGGAAGTTTTGATGCGCTACCGGGTTCATGCGACCAACACCATTCGCAATGATCGGGCGGCGATGATCTTCGAAATTTGCTGGTGCCTGGCTGCGCACCTGCCCCAGCACTTGGCAGATCCAGCATTTGTGGATCTCTCCGCTGCGCCCGTTGCAGACGAGTTGCTCCACTCGATTTATACATTCGGCCTGGAGCGGGCGCTGAATGTGATGCTCCTGCAACGCCTGGCTGAAAATCCGCAACTTGCGCTGGATCTGCTTGACCCGGGCAATCCTGTGCGGGTCAGATATCTGGCTTTTATCCAGCGTGAGTTGGGTAAGGAGCCGCCGATTTCTCCGGCCGTACAACCTGTGGCGCGGGCCAACTTCATTGCGCGAGCGCTGTCAAAATTGAGGAGCAAGCGAATATGAGTCACATTTTGGTTACAGGTGGAAATGGCTTTATCGGCTCACACTTGGTCAATCAATTAGCTGCATCTGAACAGCATAGGGTGACGGTGTTTGATCTCTATCCTCGCCCTTATGACCCTCTTCCAGATGGGGTGCGATATATCCAGGGTACTCTCGGCAATGCCAATTTGATTCGGCAAACGTTGGTGGATCAGGGAATCGAGGTGGTTTATCACTTGGCCTGGTCAACCATCCACGAGACAGCCTTAAAGAATCCGGCAGCCGATATCGAACAGAATTTAATTCCCAGCGTTAATTTATTGGAAGCCTGCCTGGACGCGGGTGTCAAACGATTCGTTTATCTCTCCTCAGGGGGCACCGTATACGGCATCCCCGAAGCGTTGCCAATTCGCGAAGACCATCCCACGCGGCCCATCAGCGCTTACGGCGTCACCAAGCTAACCGTGGAGAAGTATGCGCAGATGTATTCGTATTTGCACGGCATGAATTACACCATCTTCCGGCCATCGGTGCCCTATGGTCCGTATCAAAACCCTCATCGCCGGCAGGGAGCAGTTTCAGTGTTTATCTATCATGCCCTGCGCGGCGAACCGGTGACCATTTGGGGCGATGGGGAGGCGCAGCGTGATTATTTTTACGTAGATGATTTGACCAGGGCCCTTCTGTCTGCTTTGGATTCACCCATGTCGGCAAATGCGGTGATCAACCTGGGCGGAACAGATGTGTATACCTTGAACCAGTTGGTGGAAAACATCGAACAGACTTTGAAAGTCAAAATCCAGGTTCGATACGAATCTGTCCGGAAATTCGATGTCCCCCATCTGCAATTGGATATCCGCACTGCCAGAAAGATACTACACTGGCGCCCCGAAGTTCCTCTCTCAGAGGGGATTGCCCGCACAGCAGAGTGGATCAAGGCAACGGTGGATTCGTAGTTCCCTGAAGCCAGTAAAGAACGTTTCCTATGTGCTTTGGAGGCATATAATGCTTGAAATTAATCTGAAAAATAATGTTACATTAGGTAATACTTGTGAATTCGAAATCCGTTTGCGCAAAGACAATATCAGTTGGCGGGCGTTTATTGTTCAGGAAAATATTTTCTACTTGAAACCGCTGATGGATTGGAGCACCGGAAATTCATTACGCTTCTATCCTGAAGCGCCTGGCAGATATGTATTAGCCATACAGTGGCGTGGTACAGATGAAGAGACAATTGAATGGGTCCGTTATCCATTCAATGTCGGGATAAATAAGGTTATTGATCAAACCCCGCAAAAAATAACCCTGGCAAAGAATTTGCAGTTTTGGGTCCCAAATGGATGGGAGGCAATGCAGTTGAGCAAGTACGAACCGACAGTGGTGGATGCGCTTCGACGTACTGTTCAGTCAGGGTGGATTGCCTACGATGTAGGCGCAAATTTGGGGTTCTACTCTGTCCTTCTGGGTCGTCAAGTTGGTCCCAAAGGAGGAATATATTCTTTTGAAGCCAATCCGGTGTGTGTAGAGTACTTAAGATCCAATCTGGCGCTTAACCAAGTTACAAACTGCGAGATATTACCATGCGCTTTATTGGATAATCATGAGCAGGTAAAATTTACGATCAATTATGGCACATCTGCTGTAGGTCTGACGCAACGATCTTCTTTCTACGAGTCAAAAGTAGGGCATGAAGTAAATGTGCAGGGTTATCCATTGGATGAATTGGTGGATACATTTGATCTTCGCAAACCTGATATGATAAAGATAGATATCGAAGGCGCTGAGGCTTTTGCCATTGCGGGAATGTTACACACGCTGGAAAACTATCATCCCATGATTTTGCTGGAATTACATGGACGCCATGCTGCCGAACAAACATTGCCACAGCTCGACCAGGTTGGATATTGCTACAACGATTTTTCCAAGAAAAAAGAATACCAGAATGGGCCGGAATTTTTGCGGGATTTTCCGGATACAGTGACCCAGATCCTTTGTCTGCCAAAATGAAAATCACAGTCATCATGCCCTGTTATAACCGCGAATATGATTTGCGGCGCGTGTTGGAGGCCTACGACCAACAGGATGAAAGTATCTATATCAATACCTGCCTGAACAGTCACTTTATTTGAAAGGAAACTAATAATGGAAAACCTGATCGTTGCCGTCAAAGGCAGATTAAAGCGCATCGCGCCACTTTACAACCTGTATCGCTCATTGAAGAAACGATGGTTAAAGTCGGAATCTGCGCTTCAACCCAGGCTTGTCCCTGGTATTTATGGGAGAGTGCATCCCTATGATTTCATGATTGCTGGCGACTCGCCCGAATTGGCCTCGGTTTATAACCGAATTGGTTCTGGAGCCGTGGATTTGTGCATGGATGGACTGACGCTGGTCAATCGATCGGTGAAAAGTGTGCGTTCTATTCTGGATTTTGGCTGTGGATACGGACGCGTCTCCCGTGCTATGGTTCAACGCTTTCGTCCAGGTATCATCGATGTATTTGATGTTGACTCGCAAGCCCCTATTTTCTGTGCCCATGAATTCGGCGTTCGGCCTCTGGTCTTTAAAAAAGAATGGGATTGGAATTCGGTTAATTTCAGAAGTTACGATTTGATCTGGGTAGGCTCTGTATTTACACATCTAAGCGAGCCATTTGCTCGGGAGACACTCTCGTTGCTTTATCGAATCTTGAAAAAAGACGGTATGTTGGTTTTTACAGCTCATGGTGAAGGTACGTTCCAGCGAACCCGGGACGGATTTTATGGGGAATATTATCAAGCCTTGGCTGATGATATCGAGGCCGAGTATCGGGAAAAAGGAATTTATTTTACAGCTTATCAAAAGCAGGTTTTGGAAATTTTGCCCTTTGAATTCAAGAAAGGGCAAGATTTTGGGATGACGTGGTTAAGGCCGGATTTTGTTCAAGCTATGAGTGAACAAGTATCGGACGGTCACTTGCGTCTTGTCGAATATCGGCCTTTGGGTTGGGAACAACACCAAGATACCTATTTCTTCCAGCGGGGCTTAGCACAGATTTCATTAAGAACTTAATATGAACGCAATTAGCATCATCATGCCCTGCTATAACCGCGAATATGATTTGCGGCGCGTGTTGGAAGCTTATGACCAGCAGGATGCTGGTGTCCCTTTTGAATTGATCGCAGTGGATGATGCTTCCATAGATCATACTTACGAACTGTTGACTTCCTATCGCCCAAAACATTACTCGCTGATCGTAGAACGCCAGGCAACCAACCAGGGTCCGGCGGCCGCTCGTAACCGGGGGATTGCGCTTGCCCAAGCCCGATTGACTCTCTTCGTTGGCGATGACATCCTGCCTGCCCCGGATTTTGTGCGCCAACATATCGAGGCCCATAACCTTCATACAGACTTGACCACGGCGATCCTGGGTTATACGACCTGGCCGCCAGACCTTACGATGAATACCCTCATGGCGCATATTGACGGCCCCGGGGCGCAGCAGTTTAGCTATTATTATCTTCGAGACGGGCAGGAATATGATTTTCGACACTTTTACACGTCGAACATTTCGATTAAGACCGATTTTCTGAAGTCGCTCGACCATTGGTTCGATACCGATTTCACCTACGCCGCTTTCGAGGATGCAGAGCTGTCCTACCGCCTGTCGAAAAAGGGGCTGCGGATTCTGTATGTTTCCGCGCCGCTCGCATACCATTATCACTATCACAACATTTGGACATTCTCGAAGAGACAATATGTCGCAGGGTTGATGGCCTGCCTGCTGGTGAAGAAGCATCCTCAATTATCTTCACTGATCAAAGGCCGGGCATGGCAAATGCGTGTTTGGCCGTGGCTGTTTCAAATAGCCCTCCGTAGATCGCCGTCGATCAATTTTGAAGATTTGGAAATAAAAACCTTATCCCAGGCCAGCTCTTGCGAGTCGCAATCACAGGGCGATATTGTCAATCTCTACGAGCAGACCTTGATTTATTTTTTTACGAAAGGGCTAATCTACGGAACATTTTCCAAAGATATCGCTCGCCGTGTGAATGCGATCCATGCCCAACAGAAGTTGGCGCCATTACTGAACGAAACTGCCCGATGAAGGGAAAAAGTAAGGGGGATGGCGTTTCGACATACAAAACTGCAAGTTTTTCAAGTTAATATTTTTTCCATTGGGTGGATATGCTATAATTTTTATTGGGCATCTACCCAATCCCATCCTCTTTTCGGCCACAGCAAGGAATTCCCGATACGCCGTGTAAAAATGGAGTTATTGATTGCTTGATGCCATCTTCAGGAAATGATTTGCGATGAAAATTTTCCACCTAATCTGTTTGATCATAATTACCCCCGTAATGATCTTTGGGGGAAATCCTTCGTCTGCTCGTTCGATGCCACTCGCAGCAGCGCCGGTTATAATTCATGTGCCTGGTGATGTAGCGACACTGCAAGACGCTGTCAATATGGTCAGTAACGGGAACATCATCGAGTTGGCAGCGGGGACATACATGGCGCCATCTGGCGGATGGATTTTCAACAACTTGGGAAAAGGCTTTACCATCCGGGCAGCATCAGGCGCAAACGTTATATTGAGCGGCGGTGGCATAACAAGTATCCTGCGCCTGATAAACTCAGACCCAATCTATGGCCGTCCGATTGTCTTTCAGGATTTGACCTTTGCAAACGGTTATACAACCACAGACGGCCTTGCGGGAGGAGTAACCCTACAAAAGGCGCAGGCTACTTTCGTAAACTGTGTCTTTCAAAACAATAATGGAAATCAACTTTCCACGGGCGGCGGCGGCACTGTGGTGGCCGTAGATTCGACAGCCTTTTTCTTTGGTTGTACCTGGACTGGCAATTCTGCGAAAAACTATGGCGGAGGCCTGGCTCTTGAGACGCACTCCAAGGCTTTCATTCATGATTCACGTTTTACCAATAACCGTACAAACTTACCCAATCACCTCCAAACAGCGGCTGGCGGAGGAATTCATGTGGGAAATTCGATCCTCCGCCTATCCAATACGCTCTTTGATAACAACTATGCCGGGTACGTTGGGGGAGCCATCTATTCCATAGGCACCTGGGATGATACTGGCTCAGACATCCTTGTGGCAAACAGCACTTTTGAGAATAATCATTCTATCCGCGATGCCTCGGTCATTTTTCCTTTTCCCACAGAGGCTGGCGCTTTTCACGCTGAGAACTTAACTACCGCAAAAATCTATAACTCTCGTTTCATTACAAACAGCGCCATGGTAGGTGGAGGGGTAACACTTTACCGCTCAAATGTCGAAATCTATAACAGTGTATTTCAGGGTAATCGCGCCACAGGCAGCGGATCAGCCAATGGATTTGGCGGGGCTATTAGCGCTGTCTCCAATGACACATCGGTGGATGGCTCTGTCAACCATCGCTCTGCATATCTGAGAGTGGAGAATTCTTTGATTCAAGGGCGCTTTGGCTCGACAACCACTGTAGGCCAGGCGGGGGGTGGTATATATGTTGCAGGCGATGCCAACAGATTATATGGACAAAATGGTGTCAGCCAAAATGGAACAGCCGCTCAAAACAGGGCTGTCATTGTGATGAATAACGTTGTCTTTTATGATTTGGATGTTCAGGAGACTTCTGGCGCTCCCGGCACAGGCATAGGAGGCGGCATCCTGCTTGACTTGGCGAATTTAACCCTGCAAAACTCCCTCATCCTTAATTCTGATGCTATTGGAACGAATAACAGTTCCGGTGGTGGCATGACGATTCTAAATCAATCTCTCGCCAATGTAAGCGGAACCACATTCGGCCATAATACAACCCAGCGTTATGGAGGCGCTATTTTCGCCCAAGGCTCCGAGCTAAACCTATCCAGTTGTAATCTGATTGAAAACTCGAATCCGACCCAATATGGCTCGGCGATATTTACTGCCCAGGATGATGGGCGTAATTTTCCTGCGACCGGAACTGTGCAGACATCTCTATTTAGCGGCAATACGGTCCTGCCCATGATCTTTGACGATGATCGCACCGATGGCCCGATCAACGACACGCATTACAATAACAATCTGTTCTATGATTCAAGCGGTACCGCCGCCGCCGTTTACAAGGATCCTCTTTACTCCTATTCCAATCCTGTAGGAACATCCAATAGCGCATCTCAATTAAATGACCGGGTGGTCAGCCGAAATAACGGTACGTCCACCGACAAAGGCTACGGCAACCTCGCTCTCTCTGCAATTCCAGTGGCAAGCAATATTATGGCCCCCCTGCAAATCCTCACAACCAATGCCAACGGCGATCCGCCACCGTCCATGCTTGCCTACCTGGGTTATGCCTGGAGCGGCGGTTCGGCCACCCTGAATGGGCAGGCAGTGACTGGTAACGCTGGAATGTCTTCTGCCGGTCCCGGCACACATACGCTGTCGGTTGGCGGCACGAATTTCACAACCAGCATTTCTCAGGCGCCTACTCCGGCCGCCGCGTTTACCGCCAGCGGCAGTTCGCCGGTCACGCTTAATTGGTCTGTGACCGCCGGAACATTCCTGGATGTGGCGATAGATCATGGCGTTACGATCCCATCCTCGACCAGCGGTTCGGTGCAGGTTTCACCGCCTGTGGATACGGATTACTGGTTGTATGTAATCACGAAGGAAGGCGGGGTTGTAAAATCTGTCAATACGGGAACGCCCATACTCAATGTGCCATCTACCATTAATATCCTGGCGGGGCTGAATTATTCGGTGAACAAGGGTTACTTTAATATCAAGAACGATGGAGGCGGCACGCTGCAATGGACAGCAACCAGTCAGACTCCCAACCTGATCACGATGGATACGCCTACGGGACAGACAACTACACAGGAAACGATTGCTTTTACCCTGAATGTTGGCTCTCTCTCACCCGGGGACTATGTTGGCACTATTTATGTTGACGCCGGTACGGCGGGA
>Ga0208863_1002123_pt1 | contig 10698 bp, 8 predicted proteins | sample RifOxyD3_FD_184040 | JGI IMG/M metagenome (GOLD analysis project Ga0208863, IMG submission 184040) | Soil microbial communities from Rifle, Colorado - Rifle Oxygen_injection D3 (SPAdes) | ecosystem: Environmental > Terrestrial > Deep subsurface > Rock core/Sediment | place: Rifle, Colorado...
GCTGATAATTTTCAAGGCGGATTTAAAAGTGGAAATCTTAATTTTGATCAATGCAAAGAAATTGCAAAGTCACTGGATATCAATAAAAATAACATTATTGATGATAATGAGATGGTTTTTGCCAATAACAATAAAAAATCTGTTACCACAACCAATGATTTGGCAAAAGATATTTACACCAATAAAATATCCTTACAGTATCTTGATAAAGGCATAGCGGAAAAAATCGTAAACTTTTTTGATAAAAAGAAAGATGGTTTTATTACGCCTAATGAACTCAGACTACCGGAAAATAAACTACCAATAGCTACAGTTGTTGAAAAGCTCGTAAATGGAGACCTGATACTTAATGGCAGTGGCATATCAGCTGTTGCAGAACCAAATAACCCGAACAAAGCAAATGGTGCAAAAGTAGCGGCAGGAGTAGCAGTTGGAACTGCTGCTGTGGCAGCAGCAGGCATTTTCACATTATTTAAAGTTCTGGATAAAATGCCATAAAATAACTATTAATCTAAACAATTAAGGCTGACTTTGTCAGCCTTTTAAATTGTATTTTTATCTATGGGTAAATATGCTATGAATATAAATTTTTCTTCATTGTATGGTATTTCGTATTTACCATTATGATTATTCATAATTTTTATAACATTTTTGATTCCCTGTCCTTCAGCTTTTTCGCTTGTTGTAAATACTTTGCTGCTTTTGCAGGAATTAATTAAATTTTTATAAGTCTGCCTGTTTATCTTTCCTTTATTCTCAATTAAAATTTTTAAATATTCATCTTCACCTGATACATATAAATTAATATAAAATTCAGGATGGGTAACATCACCATACTTAATTGCATTATCAAACAAGTTTCTTATCATATTATTGATTTGATAAGGGTTCACTCTTATTGAAACATTTTCTGTTTCAGGTGAAAAAAGAATGTCATTTTTATACTTACCTATTTTGTAATGTTCAACATCAAGTATTGTTTTAATCAGTTTATTGATATTCATTATTTCAAAATTATTTATAAACTTATTATAGTTTCTTATTTCATTAATGGATTTACTGAGATTGTTAGCTTCAAGGGTTATATAATTAGCCAATTTTATAAAATACGATATGTTTTCGTCAACCCCTCTTTGTCCCCCTTTAGGGGATTCATTAATGACGGAAAGGGCGGAAGAATTATCAATAGCAGACGGGCCATGGAATTTATTAAGTGTGGGTATATGGCTATCAAGTAATTTCAATCCTTCTTCAATTTTTTCACCAAAATATTCAATATTTTTTATATGTTTGTCCCAGTCATGAAGAATTGACCTCATAATGTCGTTAATCCTTATTGCCCTTTCATTTTCAGGAATTTCGGACAAAAAATTATTTAGTTGTGATTGGATCCAGAATGTTTCATAAGAATATTCTTTCAGCAATTCCTCTTTTTGATTTATTTCTTTTTCTTTTTGTATTTGTTCTGTAGACATCGCGTTATAAGCTATATTTTTTTTTACAAAAAAATTAATAAAATGTTTAATTGAAACTTTTTCAGGAAAATATTTGACAATAAAAAACGGATTCCCATTCTTTTTAGTAAATTCCACTTCGCTTAATTTTGAACAACCACACCCTATGGGTATCCATTTTAATGTTGTTTTTGAATACCAAACATTAAACTCATCATAAAAATCAAAATCTCTTTGAAAAATGTATTCTATACCAATCCTGTTGTTTTCAATATCTTCTTCTGATTCATGAATAACAAATTTCAGGCAATTCATTGTTACACAATAATATTCAAGATTTTTATAGAGAAAACGGGGATTTTTTGCTATATTTCCTTTAAATAATAACAAAAAATCGTTAAAGGTTATATTTAATCTTTGTAAAAAAGTAGTGCCTTTAATATTTTTCCCCAGCAGTGTGAACTTTTCGCCAATTAAGGCTAATGCCTGATGCCTGATTATATTCATAGATTCTTTTCCTATGGCATCATAATATTTTTCAATAGTTATTTCAGGTGATTTTTTTTTTGCAATTTTAAATAATTTTCTAATAAGCGTTAGAAAAAAATTATAATGAACAATATCATATTTTTGTACAAATCCGAGAATATTTTTCGATGTCAGGCTTGTGTAGCCTTCTTCATGCATAGCTTTTAGAATTTCATCAACACTTAAGGCTTTTTCTTTTAACAATGAATCTTTATTTGTTGAGGTTACAGCTACAATTACATTTGCAGGAAAATAAGTTATCCCTGCCGGTTCTTTTATTTCATGCAGGTGACCTTTTAAAAATACAGGTTTATCATTTATACTCATACTTAATTTCCAAAGATTTTTTTTATTGAATTAATTACTTTTTGAGGGATATTTTTATAGTTCAATCCCGTATGTTCCATAAATCCTTCTGAATTTATGTCTAATATTTTGTTCCCATTTTCATAAACCTCTCCGGTATAATTAACGTGCATCTGGATAACATAAAAGTCAGGTGCTATTGGCGATGGAATTTCTATCGGGAATACATCATAATATTTTGTATTCGTAATGACTTTAAGGGATTGTTTAGCATTATTTGCTTCTATTTCATGATGCATGGGAATGAGTATACCTGTTTTTGTATCTTTATACCAGTTACCGGCTTCTATTTTATATTGTTTTTTCCCATTTTTGAGTTTTTTTGATTTATCAAAGATAATCAGATGAGGGGAAATTTCCACATATATTTGTCCCCTGTTTTCCCTGTTTTTTATATCACCTGTTAAAAGTGCGTAAGTTTTTCCATTTTTCGTTACACCTGAACATTGCCCCCATTTCCACATAGGGTCAATGGGAATCCATTTTCCCCAATTACTGTCAATATATCCTCTTAAATCTTCTATCTCATTTATATTGTATATATCATTATCAATTTTTAGATACCCTGTAATCTTAGCTTTGGGCATAATAATCTGCCAATTCATTGTCTGAGAAAATATTTTTCGTAAAGAATATCCGAATATTTCTGTGCTTAAATCTAAATTTTTAAATTTATGTACCAAATCAAGTTTATCTCTTTTATATGTTAAATCCCAGCTAACATTATCCAATTTCCCGCAAAGTCGGATTTCATTCCCCTCATCATCTATCTGGTCAACAAAATTATTAACATCATATCTTATATCAATACTTTTTTTGGTGTCCCAATCAATTTTTGAGTCAGGGAAGGTTTTATGATTATATACAATTTCTTTTTCAGGACGATAAACACGAATATAAACCTCAGGCGGCAATAATTTTAATTCTTTATCAGGGTCAGGATATGTATAACAAATCAGATATTTAAAATTTTCAGAATATCCGTTAAAATATTTCCATTCGATATACAGCCCCTTTTTTCCCCAGAAAGAAGAAATAATATCTTTTTTGCCTTTGTATTTATAATAATGCCATATTAATTCTTTTGAAGGGAATCGCATGCTCATTCTAAATTTCCTCCTGATTTCATGCTAATTAAACCATATTCCTTAAAGCCATACATATCTAAATCATACTCATTGTTTGTATTTTTATCATGCAATTTACCTGTTATTATATTAAATGATTCAAACATTATCCAATATGGATTAATAAAAGGTATTTTTAACTTCTCAATAAATGTATTTTTCCATCTTTCTTCAAGAGTTAAAATTAGGGACGTTTTTTCATTTTCAGCTGTAATTATTGTTTTTGTTGGTCTTGTTAATCCTGTTGGTTCATCTTTTACCCAACAGTCAGGAGGATGGGAAACAGTATATTCTCTATTGTGTTTATAAAACTCATAAATTGTATTATTATGAAAAAGATATAGTATGCCGGTTTTTTCCTCATATCTCATATCAAACATAGAAACAGTACAATTTAATCCGTAGCCCTGAACCCAATTCCAGTGAGCATCGACAATAAGCCATGTTCCCCAGTTACTGTCAACATAGCCGGAGCCGTTTTGTATATTATATTGTTTATTCCCAAGATTAACATCTCCATTTACTTCTGCCTTTGGCATCAACGCCTGCCATCCGATATTTTCTCCCAATATTTTAAACCATCCGACTTTTTGCTCAAATCCTTCAAATACAGGGCTTTCTCTTTTATATTTCAGATTCCAGCTAATATCTTTGATATTGCCATAAGTGCGGAATTTATCTTTAGATTCCTGTATAATATATATTTCATTGTTTTTATTTTGCATTGATATTGAATTATCGGTTATTGAACGTTTTACTTCATTTTCTTTAAATGAATAATTTTCAAGGCATGTTTTAATACCATTTTCAAATGTTCTGATTAATACTATACCAGGAACCAAACCATTTGAGCCTATTGTAATTATTCCATTTATATTTTTGTATGAATAATTGAAAAATATCCATTCTTTAAAGATTGGTAAATCTAATTTATACCACTTGCCTTTGTATTCCTTTTCGTATATCCAGCCCTGTTTCATATTACGCCACCGAATAATCTGAATTGAGCCGCATCCGCTATATGCTGAAAAATTGAAAAAATAGAATCATGTAGATTTTTAGCTTCACCTAACAATACTGCTTTGAAAAATTCAGGACCTACCATATTCAACACTATTCCTCTGGTATACTCACTTCTTAAAATTTTCATAAAATCATCTGCTTTACAATTATCTTGAATACGTCTGAATGTCTGTTCCCAGTCGGCATCATCATAATTGCGGCTAAAACAATTTCTGGCAGCAAGACTCCATATTACATATTTACCAAATTGGTTTTGATACTCTTTGATATATGCAGCTAGTTTTTCTTTTGAAAAATTACTATCTTCAAAAGCTTCTATAGCCACTTCACCTGCTGCCAATGCCATTAAAGCCGACGGGCGTACGCCTTCGCCTATGTAAGACGCAGCATTGGCAACAGAATCCCCCACGCCTATCCAATTGTCACCATACATTGTAACAGGTTCTAAAGTCGGTGATTCTATTATTATCTCAGTTCCCTGAACCATTGTGGCTTCACCGACCCATTCCTCATATTTATCCCATTTTTTTAAATTAAACGCCCTTGCTCTTAAGTCATCTTCTGAAGTCTTACTATAAGGTACAATTACACTGGCTCCGAAATGACACCTGTTTTCAGATATAGGATAAAGCCATCCTCCTCCGTTATCCGTAATAGTTTTATCCATAAATATTCTAACTGTTTCCTTATTTGGGATTTTGCAATTTTCTAATTCATATCCGATTACAGTAAAATAAACCGGACTTTTTTTGTATCCTAAACCATTTAAGGTTACAGCGCAGGTGCCGGAACAATCTATTACAATTTTTGCTGAATATTCTTTATCACAACTATCAATTAATTTAATTCCGGTATCAATTCTTTTTGCATCTCTAACAAATATACCTCTTCTGATTTCAATTTTATTAGTGCTCTGTTTTATGGCTTCTTCAAGATTTTGGATATACTTATCCGTATTGATTACACAAAACGGTTCGTCAAAATATTTATAAAATATACTAAAACCGCTTGTATCAAATGCCACTGAAGAATATTTTTGGATAATAGATTCTAATGGTCTGGCATCCTCTAACCGTGGGTCATTTAAAAAATCCATAAAAGTTACCCTCGTATATTTACCGGGGTTTAATGTGTTGGGAATATCTTCCCTTTGCTCAATGACCAGCCACACCTGCCCCAACAATAATAATTTGATGTTTTTCCATTATAATACCTCCTGATTCTTTAAGGCTTACTTTGTCAGCCTTTTAAATTATTTTTTAGTTAAAATCAACTATGGGTAAATATGCTATGAATATAAATTTTTCTTCATTGTATGGTATTAAATATTTACCATTATGATTATTTATAATTTCTATAACATTTTTGAGTCCCTGTCCTTCACCTTTTTCACTTGTTGTAAATCTCTCTCTTTTTTCACAGGCATTAGTTAAATATTCATAAGTTCGCTTGCTTATTCCTCCTGTATTCTCAATCAGAATTTTTAAATAGTCACCATCACGTGATACATGCAAATTAATATAAAATTCAGGATGTTTAATGTCACCATGACTAACTGCATTATCAAGTAAATTGATTATCATATTATTAATTTGATACGAATTTGCTTCTATTAAAACTTCTTCTGTTTCAGGTGTCAGTAAAAGGTTATTTTTATATTTCCATATTTTGTGTTTTTCAATTTCAAATACTGTTTTAATCAGTTTGTTTATATTCACTTTCTCATAAGTATTTTTAAAATCATTATAATTTCTTATTCCGTCAATTGTTTTATTAAGATTTTTCACTTCAAAAATCGTATAATTAGCTAATTTTATATAATTAGCTAATTTTTCGTTGACCTCAGGGGAGCAATGATAATTGGAGTCATCAAAAGAGGCTAAAGATAGTTGAAAATTTTTTAAGCCTTCTTCGAGTTTTATAGCAAAATATTCAATATTTTTTATATATTTATCCCAGTCGTGAAGGATTGACTTCATAATACTGTAAAGACGTTTTGCCCTTTCATTTTCAGGAATTTCGGATAAAAATTTATTTAACTGTGATTGAAGAGAAAAAACTTTATGGAATTTTTCATCCAGTAAATCATCTGTTTGATTTATTTCTATTTCTTTTTGTATTTGTTCTATAAGTATCTGGTCATAAGTTTTAATGTCTTTCCTCAAAACAGCAACGTCTTTTTTCAGTGAAAATGTTTCAGGGAAATACTTTACCGTATAAAAAGGATTTTCATTTTTTATGCTGAACCAGACTGAACTTAACTGACAGCCACAATTTAGGGGAATCCATTTTAATATTGTTTTTGCGTGTTGAATATTAAATTCATTAAAATAATCAAACTTTTTTAAATCTTTTAAAATAACATATTCTATATCAATCTGATGATTTTCAATATCTTTATCTGACTCATGAACAACAACTTTTGTAAAATTCATTGTAAAATTATAAAAATTCAGATTTTTATAAACTAATCTTGGATTTTTTATTATCTGTGCTTTATTCAAATCTATAAAGCCTTGAATATAATTTTTCAGTCCCTGTAAAAAAGTAGTTCCGTCAATGTTTTCACCAAGCGAAGAAAATTTATTCCTGAATAGGCTCAGGGTCTGGTGTCTTTTAAAAGTTGCCACTTCTTTACCAATAGCATCAAAATATTTTTTTACAGTTATCTCAGGTACTTTTACCTGAAGTATTTCATATACTTTTCTACAGAGAGTAATAAAAAAATTATAATGGATAAATCTATATTTTGTTGATAATGAAAGAATGTCTTCTGCTGTCAGGGTATAATAACCTTCTTCATACATACCGTTAAGGATTTCATCAATACTTAAAGCATTTTCCTTTAATAATGAATCTTTATTTTTTGAGGTTGCAACTGTAATTATATTCCCGGGGAAATAACTTATCCCGGCAGGCTCGCTGATTTGATGTAATCTTCCTTCTAAAAATACAGGTTTAGATTCTATATTCATATTTTTTGGCATTTAATTTAATGGCATATTATAATTTATTAGTATCCTCTCAATATTATGTCATTCTGAACTTGTTTCAGAATCTCGATTTTAGATGCTGAAATGAATTCAGCATGACATGACAACCACTTTTTGAGAGGATACATTTATTATAATACTTTTTTGTATACTTGCGTCGGGGTAAACCCTAATTTTTATTGCCCCGGAGTTGATACTAACAATGACCTTCTAAGGGATTCATTGTAAAAAAAAGATAAAAATAAGAATAAACATTAGTTAATTTATGTTTAAAAAATTCGTATTATTCTTAATAAAGAGTTTTTTTGACAAATTTTACGCAAGTTATATCAATAAACCGCATATAATTCTATTAGAAATGTTAATATTGCGTTAGGCAATTGGATATAACTGAATATTGTAAAGGTAACAGCGATAGCTGTTACTTTTTTAGTATTAAAGTTTTATGCAAGCTGATAGTATAAAAACTATCAGATAAAAGCTTTATGGCTAGGGTATAATTTACTGCTTTTTGTAGTAGTAATGGTGTAAGGAGGTTAATAATTATGCAGGTTCAAACTCAAAATTTTTTAAAGACACTGGATGTATATAAAAATGATGACGGAGTAACTTTTAAAGAATTAAAAACATTAGATAAAAACAAGGACGGTAAAATTTCCAGTGACGAGGTTGGAGCTTCAACAATATGCAACGGAGACTTACTTTTAATTAATCAGAAATATAAAACTTATAATACCCTTATAAACAAACATATTCCATTTGTTACGGAAAATACTGTTTTATATAGTACTGCCGAATTAAATACGGAACTTTTTCCCGGTGGTGTACAGGGGATAAGCCCTGATGATGTGCAGCAAGGCGGAGTAGGTGACTGTTATTATCTTGCAGCATTGGCAGGTCTTGCCAAACAAAGGCCCCAGGATATAGTTGATATGATAAAAGACAACAAAAATGGTACTTATACCGTTAAATTAAAAGGAGGGAAAAAATCAATTACAGTGGATAAACCAACTGATGCAGAATTATTTAAATATGCATCAAGAGGGCCTAATAACAGTACATGGGTAGCAGTAATGGAAAAAGCTTATGCAAAATATCTAAATGATAATGCCGGAGATTATGACAAACTAATAAAAGCCGGTATTAAAGGCTCTATGGGATTATCCGGATTATTATTAAGCGATCATATTGATAAAATATCTATTTTACAGAAAAAAATACCTCAGGAAAAAATAAGCGGACAGCTTATAAGCACAGGCATAAAACTTGCCACAGGTAAATCAACGGATACGGATACATTAATGCTTACAAGCAATTCCACCATAAAAGAAAAATTACAGAAAGCACTTAATAATAATAAAATTGTTACGGTTTGTACGAATAAGTGGATAGCGGGCAGTAAAGAAAAAAATATTCCTGATGCACATGTTTATACGATTTTATCTTATGATTCAAAGGCTGGTACGGTAAGAATACGTAATCCATGGGGAACAGGGTCGGATGCAAAAGGGCTTAAATTCCCGGATAATATAAACGATGGTGAATTTACAGCAACAATAGATGAATTAAACAAATATTTCAGCTTTATCTGTTACGAGCAATAAAGTAAATATTTATTAAAAGTCGAGATGGTCAAGACAATTTTTATGTTTTATTTGTCGTATCTTGTTTATTTTGCTATAGTAATATTGTAAATATACCGAATATATAAGTGAGGTATAAATTTATGAAAAAATTACTACAAATTCTCCTAATAATAACGATGTCAGGGATAGCTGCTTATGCTGAACCGGCAGTACCGCCACCGACGAATTACGAACCGGTACAGGTCACAGATGGTCAAACTATAATCAATAATTCGGTAATAGAAACTAAAAATAAAATTGTTGTGACATTATCTTTTGTAAAAACACAGCCGGAAATATCAGTTAACGACCCTGATGCAGCGGGGAAAGTTGCTTCTTCACTTAAGCCTTATTCTTATACGGGAGTTATGGATACTCTTTTATTTTCCGTATTAATAAAAAATGAAAATACTGATAAATCAGTTGATGTTGCAGCTAAAAGATGTAATTTATTCAGTGAAAGTGACCCTCAACCGGTATATTCCATGTATTTTACAGACATGGCAAAGTTATGGAGAGAATATTATTATTTAAATACTTATACAATAACCGGTAGTCCCAATATTTTTGAACAACAAAAAGGAATTGAGGCAGAAAATTATATTCTAAAAACAGCATTTAAAGGCGGGACAATTCCACCGGGTAAAACTATAGAAGGCTTTATTGCATTTCCCAAAGCTTCTATTTTACCTCAAAAATTACTTTTACAGCCAGGTGATATATACTTTGATAATCAGCTTATAAATTTTAAATTTATGTTTCATACAAAGTGAGAAAAAATAATTATGAGACCTTGTGTTATTGGTATAACCGGTGGTTCCGGCTCAGGCAAAACCACTGTTTCACGTAATGTCCTGGAAGCAATAGGGGCTGAAAATGTTACATATATTCCACAGGATTCTTATTATCATAATCTTCAGCATCTGCCTTTTGAAATAAGGTCAAAAATCAATTTTGACCATCCGGATTCTATTGATAATACTCTTTTAACCCATCATATCAGACAATTAAGAAAAGGAACGCCGATAGAAAAACCGATTTATGATTTTACAAAACATATAAGGTTACCTTCGTATGACATAATTACCCCGCTGGAGGTCATATTAGTGGAAGGGATATTAATTCTGGCAATTGAAGGACTTAGAAATTTAATGGATATTAAAATTTTCGTAGATGCTGACCCTGATATAAGATTACTTAGAAGAATAAAAAGAGATGTTCAGGAAAGAGGACGGTCTTTGGATTCTGTAATTGAACAATACATTACTACTGTTCGCCCCATGCATCAACAATTTATCGAACCATCAAAATGTTATGCTGATATAGTAATCCCTGAAGGTGGCAATAATCAGGTTGCAACCGATATGTTAATAACCAAAATCAGATCAATTCTTAATCAGACTGGTGAAAATAATAATAATGATAAAAATGAAAAAGATTAAAAATTTATTTTTATTTTTTATACTGTTTACTGTTTACTGTTCCTTTTTCGCGTTTACCAGTGCAGAAACATGGGAAATTGTTACTTCACAAATTTTGGATAATCTGAAAAAAGAAGTTCAAAATCAGCCATATAATGCAA
>Ga0208863_1002125_pt1 | contig 10690 bp, 7 predicted proteins | sample RifOxyD3_FD_184040 | JGI IMG/M metagenome (GOLD analysis project Ga0208863, IMG submission 184040) | Soil microbial communities from Rifle, Colorado - Rifle Oxygen_injection D3 (SPAdes) | ecosystem: Environmental > Terrestrial > Deep subsurface > Rock core/Sediment | place: Rifle, Colorado...
GTGAGCCTGATCAACCCGATCGCCATGGAAGAAGGTCTGCGTTTCGCTATTCGCGAAGGCGGCCGTACCGTGGGTGCGGGTGTGGTTGCAAAAGTTATCGAGTAAAAAGAACCAGTTGTTAGACTTGAGTCGTTAGTTGTTAGTAAAGCAGAGTCCGCACAGCGGGCAACGCAAACTAGCGACTAGCGACTGATAACTGACGACTGCATTTAGGCCAGTAGCTCAATTGGTAGAGTATCGGTCTCCAAAACCGAGGGTTGGGGGTTCGAGACCCTCCTGGCCTGCCAAATTGTAAGTAATAGTTAAATCGGAACCTTCACGCATGTCGGACAAAATCAAGTTGCTAATTGCATTCCTGTTGGTTGCAGCAGGAATTGCGGGCTTCTATTACCTGCACGACAGTCCTGCGGTATTGAAGTTGCTTTCAGTTCTGGTTGGCTTGCTGCTGGCTGTGGCTGTGGCATCTACCAGCGAATCAGGGAAGCAATTTATTGGATTCAGCAAGGATTCCGTAGCTGAAGCCAAGCGTGTTGTTTGGCCCACTCGTAAAGAAACCATGCAAACCACAGGCGTGGTGATTTTGTTTGCCATAATCATGGCTTTGTTTTTGTGGTTGGTTGACGCTAGTTTGATGATGATAGTGAACAAGCTGATGGGACGGGTTGAGTAATGGCTATGAATTGGTATGTTGTTCATACGTATTCTCAGTTTGAGAAGAGCGTATCACGTGCACTGGCCGAGCGTATTCAACGCGAGGGTATGCAAGACAAATTCGGCCAGATACTGGTCCCGGTTGAAGAGGTTGTTGAACTAAAAGCAGGGCAAAAAGTAACCTCGGAACGTAAGTTTTTTCCGGGTTATGTTCTGGTTGAGATGGAAATGACTGACGAAAGCTGGCATTTGGTGAAGAGTACGCCGAAGGTGACCGGCTTCCTGGGTGGCTCGGCAATGCGTCCCACGCCGATTAGCGACAAGGAAGTGCAAACAATCATGCAGCAAATGCAGGCGGGCGTTGAGAAGCCGCGTCCCAAGGTGTTGTTTGAAGTGGGTGAGGCTGTACGTGTCAAGGACGGTCCGTTTACGGACTTTACGGGTATGGTCGAAGATGTCAATTATGACAAGAATAAAATACGTGTGGCAGTGACTATTTTTGGTCGCGCAACACCGGTAGAGCTGGATTTTGGTCAGGTAGAAAAAGGCTAAAGCGGGAGAGGCAGGTTTGGGAGACGCAGCTTGTGATAAAAACAGGCTCAGTTTCCCATTCGCTGTTTCTCGTGATTGGGGAGAGACGCAAGTTTCGTTTACCCGTTTGATAGGAGAGTAACATGGCAAAGAAAGTCATCGGCTATATTAAGCTGCAAGTGCCTGCGGGCAAGGCAAATCCAAGCCCACCGATTGGTCCGGCACTGGGTCAGCGTGGTCTGAACATCATGGAGTTCTGTAAGGCGTTTAACGCCGCTACTCAAGGCGTAGAGCCTGGTTTGCCTATCCCGGTGGTTATCACCTGCGACCATTCTGATCAAGAAGGCCGTCGGTATTCAAAAGGGTAGTGCGACGCCGCACACCGCTAAGGTTGGTCACTTGACCCGCAAGCAAGCGGAAGAAATTGCAACAACCAAGATGCCTGATCTGACGGCTGCTGACATGGATGCGGCTGTTCGCACCATCGCGGGCAGTGCGCGCAGTATTGGTATTACCGTGGAGGGCGAATAATGTCTAAGCGTTATAAAGCAATTGCAGCCAAAATCGATCGTAACAAACAATATGCTCTGGCTGACGCACTGTCGTTGGTTAAAGAAAATGCAGTGGCAAAATTTGACGAGTCTATCGATGTTGCCGTTAATCTGGGTATTGATGCGCGTAAATCCGATCAGTTGGTGCGCGGCTCTGTCGTGTTGCCTAAGGGTACGGGTAAAACTGTGCGCATAGCTGTCTTCGCACAAGGTGCCAAAGCTGAAGAAGCCAAGGCCGCTGGCGCAGATGTCGTCGGTTTCGACGATTTGGCCGAATCTATCAAGGCGGGTAACCTGGATTTCGACGTGGTTATTGCAAGTCCTGATGCGATGCGTCTGGTAGGTCAATTGGGTCAGATTCTGGGGCCGCGCGGTTTGATGCCTAATCCCAAGGTCGGCACAGTTTCAGCTGACGTGGCAGGCGCGGTGCGCAACGCCAAGGCGGGTCAGGTTCAATATCGTAACGATAAGAACGGCATCATTCATTGCACTATCGGTCGTGCTTCATTCACGCCTGAAGCGCTGCGTGAAAATTTGCTGGCCTTGATCGATGCGTTGAGCAAAGCCAAACCAGCCACATCAAAAGGTGTCTTCATGAAGAAGGTCTCCTTGTCCAGCACGATGGGCGCGGGTGTACGGGTCGATCAGGCTAGCATCACCGCTTAATGCCTTAAAATTCAGCGGCAAGATCACTCTTGCCGCTAAATATCTTTGCACTGCTGGCGGTTGTCAGCATCAAAGACCGTAGGTGTCGGGGCTGCAATTCGGTCTTGACTTAATTATCGAAGCGATTCGACTGCCCACGCAGATGGTGTGCCCGCGAGCAGGAATGGTTGTTCTCCTGGCTCAAGGTCGCTGTTGTAAACGATGGAATGCATGTAAGTGCATTCTGGATATGGAGGAAGACTTGAGTCTCAATCTGCAAGAAAAACAAACCGTGGTCGCGGAAGTCAGTGCACAAGTGGCGCAATCGCAAACCATCGTTTTGGCAGAGTACCGTGGCATCAAAGTTGCCGATATCACTATTTTACGTGCCAATGCACGTAAGTCTGGTGTTTATCTGCATGTGTTGAAAAACACATTGGCGCGCCGCGCGGTACAAGGTACTTCATTTGAACCGCTCGCTGAAAGCATGGTCGGCCCTCTTGTGTATAGCATGAGTGCTGACGCTGTCGCTGCGGCAAAAGTGATGTGCGATTTTGCCAAAACCAATAACAAGTTGGTAATCAAAGCCGGAGCTATGAGTGGTTCGCTGTTGTCTGCGGAACAAGTCGCTGTGCTGGCTGCGACCCCAAGTCGTGATGAGTTGATTGCACGCTTGATGGCAACCATGAATGCGACAACTGCGAAGTTCGTCCGTACTCTGGCTGCGATCCGCGATGCTAATGGTGTCGTTGACGCTCCTGCTGAAGCTGTGGCTGAAGCGGCTGCTGAAACCGTTTAATTTTTGAAATAACTGAACAAGGAGAACAATATGGCTATAACCAATGCTGAATTGATGGATGCAGTTGCTGGCATGACTGTGCTGGAACTGTCTGAACTGATTAAACAGATGGAAGAAAAATTCGGCGTATCTGCTGCAGCTGTTGCTGTTGCCGGCCCCGCTGCAGGCGGCGTTGCTGAAGCTGCTGCCGAGCAAAGTGAATTTGACGTAATCTTGACCGCCATTGGCGACAACAAGGTAAGCGTAATCAAGGCTGTTCGCGCTATTACCGGTCTGGGCCTGAAAGAAGCCAAGGATCTGGTAGACGCGACACCTAAGGCAGTTAAAGAAGGCGTGTCCAAGGCAGATGCTGATGCAGTTGCCAAGCAATTGATCGAGGCTGGTGCTACCGCTGAAGTCAAGTAAGTTATCGTGTTGTCAAAAGGCTGACGGCTTACCGTCAGCCTTTTGGCGCTTAAAGAAGCTAGCGGACGGGAAGTCCTGAATTGGCTTCCCGCCCCCTGTCTTTTTGCCTAGTCGTGGAGATTATATGAGCTACTCTTTTACCGAAAAAAAACGTATTCGTAAAAGTTTTGGCAAGCGTATCGGTGCATTGCCGGTCCCTTTCCTGTTATCCACCCAGTTGGAAGCCTTTGCGGCTTTTTTGCAGGCTGATACGCCGGTTGAAAAACGCAAAAATGAGGGCTTGCAAGCCGCTTTCAATGGAATATTTCCGATTGAGAGCCATTCCAAGAATGCGCGCCTTGACTTCGTCAGCTACATGTTGGGCATGCCTGCCTTTGATGTAAAGGAATGTCAGCAGCGCGGTCTGACCTATGCATCGCCGCTGCGTGCACGCGTGCGTTTGACCATCATGGATAAGGAAGCCTCCAAACCCACGGTTAAGGAAGTCAAGGAGCAGGAAGTCTACATGGGCGAAATGCCTTTGATGACCAATACCGGCTCGTTTGTCATTAACGGAACCGAGCGCGTTATCGTTTCCCAGTTGCATCGCTCCCCTGGTGTGTTCTTCGAGCATGACCGGGGTAAAACACATTCCTCAGGAAAATTGCTGTTTTCTGCGCGCATCATCCCTTATCGCGGCTCCTGGCTGGACTTTGAATTTGACGCCAAGGATTACGTTTACTTCCGTATCGACCGCCGCCGCAAGATGCCGGTTACTATTTTGCTGCGTTCATTGGGTTACAGCAATGAAGACATGCTGGGGATGTTCTACGAATTTGACACCTTCCAATTAGGCAAGAAGGGCGGGATTCAATTTGAGGTCGTTGCTGAGCGCCTGCGCGGTGAAGTCGCCCGATTTGATATTCTGGATAAAGCCGGCAAGGTCATTGTTGCCAATGACAAGCGTATTACCGTCCGTCATATCCGTCAGATGCAGGAAGCCGGTATAGATAAGCTGGCTGTATCCGAAGACTTTTTGCTGGGTCGCGTGATCGCCAACACCATTGTAGATAAAGACAGCGGCGAAATCATTGCCAACGCCAATGATGTCATTACTGAAGAATTGCTGCATAAACTGCAGGAAGCAAACATCACCAAGCTGCATACTTTGTACACTAACGATCTCGATCACGGTGCTTACATTTCCCAGACATTGCGCACTGATGAATCTACAGACCAATGGACCGCACGTGTCGCGATTTATCGCATGATGCGCCCCGGTGAGCCTCCCACCGAAGAATCGGTTGAAGGCTTGTTCAATGGACTGTTCTTCAGCGAAGAACGCTACGATCTGTCCGTGGTCGGTCGTATGAAGTTCAACCGTCGTGTCGGTCGTGAAGAATTGACCGGTTCGCCTATCCTCTCCAACGAAGATATCGTCGCTGTGGTTAAGATTCTGGTTGAACTGCGCAATGGTCGCGGTGAAATCGATGACATCGATCACCTGGGAAATCGCCGTGTTCGTGCAGTGGGCGAGTTGGCTGAAAACCAGTTCCGCGTCGGTCTGGCACGTGTCGAGCGCGCTGTAAAAGAACGTCTGGGACAGGCGGAAGCGGATAACCTGATGCCGCATGATCTGATTAACGCCAAGCCGATTTCGGCTGCGATCAAGGAATTCTTCGGTTCCAGCCAGTTGTCGCAGTTTATGGATCAAACCAACCCGCTCTCAGAAGTCACGCACAAGCGTCGTATTTCTGCTCTCGGACCGGGCGGATTGACGCGTGAACGTGCAGGTTTTGAAGTGCGTGACGTACATCCGACTCATTACGGTCGCGTATGCCCGATCGAGACACCGGAAGGCCCGAATATTGGTCTGATCAACTCGCTGGCACTGTATGCGCGTACCAATGAATACGGCTTTATTGAGACCCCGTATCGTAAGGTCGCTAACGGTAAAGTGTCCAACGATGTGGATTATTTGTCGGCAATTGAAGAGAGTAACTTCACTATCGCCCAGGCAAACGCGGCACTGGATAAAAAAGGCCATTTTACCGATGATATCGTGTCTGCGCGACGCCACAACGAGTTTGTGCTTGCCGAACCGGCTACCATCAATTACATGGACGTTTCACCTTCGCAAGTCGTGTCGGTTGCTGCCTGTCTGATTCCATTTCTGGAACACGACGATGCGAACCGCGCCCTGATGGGTGCCAACATGTCGCGTCAGGCAGTGCCTTGCCTGCGCGCTGAAAAACCGCTGGTCGGTACGGGTATCGAGCGCACGGTTGCGCTCGACTCGGGTACGGCCGTTCAGGCGGTTCGCGGCGGACGCATTGATTACGTGGATGCGGCTCGCATCGTGGTGCGTGTTAACGATGAGGAAACTACGGCGGGTGAGGTGGGTGTCGATATCTACAACCTGATCAAGTACACACGCTCCAATCAGAACACCAACATCAATCAGCGTCCGCTGGTCAAGGTGGGTGACGTGATTGCGCGCGGTGACGTGGTTGCCGACGGTGCTTCTACCGATATGGGCGAGCTGGCGCTGGGTCAAAACGTGCTGGTCGCATTTATGCCGTGGAACGGTTACAACTACGAAGATTCGATTCTGATTTCAGAGCGCATCATCGCTCAGGACCGTTTCACTTCGATACACATCGAAGAGCTGACCGTGGTTGCACGCGATACCAAGTTGGGCACCGAAGAAATCACCCGTGATATTCCTAATTTGTCCGAAGTGCAGTTGGGACGCCTGGATGACTGCGGTATCGTGCACATCGGCGCAGAAGTCGCGGTAGGCGATGTGCTGGTCGGAAAAGTTACACCCAAGGGTGAAACGCAGCTGACGCCGGAAGAGAAATTGCTGCGTGCGATTTTTGGCGAGAAGGCATCCGATGTTAAAGACACCAGTCTGCGCGTATCGGCTGGCAGCTCCGGTACGGTTATTGACGTTCAGGTATTTACCCGCGAAGGGCTGCAGCGAGATCGTCGTGCTCAACAAATCGTTGATGATGAATTAAATCGCTACAAGAAAGATCTGGCGGATCAGATGCGTATTGTTGAAAGTGACGCCTTTACCCGTCTTGAAAAACTGTTGCTTGATAAGGTTGCCAACGGCGGGCCGAAGAAGCTGAGCAAGGGCAGTGCGCTGAGTAAAGATTACCTGAGCAGCGTCGAGCATCATCAGTGGTTTGACATTCGCGTAGCAGACGATGAAGTCGCCGCGCAAATGGAACAGGTCAAGGATGGTCTGGCACAGAAGCGTATCGAATTTGATGCCGCGTTTGAGCTTAAGAAGAAAAAAATGACACAGGGCGATGAGCTGCAGGCCGGTGTTCAGAAAATGGTCAAAGTTTATGTGGCGGTCAAGCGTCGTCTGCAACCGGGTGACAAGATGGCGGGGCGTCACGGCAACAAGGGTGTGATCTCGCGCATCGTCCCTGTTGAAGACATGCCTTATATGGCGGATGGCACGCCGGTGGATGTGGTGTTGAACCCGCTCGGCGTTCCTTCGCGGATGAACATCGGTCAGATTCTTGAGACGCATCTGGGTTGGGCAGCGAATGGTCTGGGTAAGAAGATAGATCAGATGCTTCAAACCAACGCCAAGATCACCGAGCTGCGCGGATTCCTCGACAAGATATACAACAACAATAACGGCCAGTCTGTTGATTTCAAATCGTTTAATGACGATGAAATTATCGAGTTGTGCCGCAACCTGCGCAAGGGTGTGCCGTTCGCGACTCCGGTATTTGACGGGGCCAGCGAAGAGGAAATCAAGTACATGCTGGCACTGGCTGATTTGCCGCTGTCTGGCCAAACGACCTTGCATGACGGTCGCACCGGTGAGGCGTTTGATCGTCCGGTCACCGTGGGTTACAAGCATGTGCTGAAACTGCATCACCTGGTTGATGACAAGATGCACGCGCGTTCTACCGGTCCGTACAGTCTGGTGACTCAGCAGCCGTTGGGTGGTAAGGCGCAATTCGGTGGTCAGCGCTTCGGTGAGATGGAAGTGTGGGCGCTGGAAGCGTATGGCGCGGCGTATACCTTGCAGGAAATGCTCACCGTTAAATCGGACGACGTGGCCGGACGTACCAAGGTTTACGAAAATATCGTCAAGGGCGATCACAAAATCGATGCCGGTATGCCGGAATCCTTCAATGTGGTTATCAAGGAAATTAGATCCTTGGCCATCGATATGGATTTGGAGCGCAACTGATTATAGGGAGTAGGTCGGGCTTTAGCCCGACCAAGCGCCAGAGTCGGGCTAAAGCCCGACCTACAACTCACCAGTTTTAGGAGTCACACATGAAGTCATTGTTAGATTTGTTCAAGCAGGTCACACAAAAAGAAGAATTCGATGCGATCAAGATCGGCCTCGCTTCGCCTGAAAAAATTCGTTCCTGGTCCTATGGTGAGGTCAAAAAGCCTGAAACCATTAACTACCGCACCTTCAAGCCTGAGCGCGACGGTTTGTTTTGCGCAAAAATTTTCGGGCCGGTAAAAGATTACGAGTGCTTGTGCGGCAAGTATAAACGTCTGAAGCATCGCGGTGTCATCTGCGAAAAATGCGGCGTTGAAGTCACCTTGTCCAAGGTGCGTCGCGAACGCATGGGCCACATTGAATTAGCTTCGCCAGTCGCGCATATCTGGTTTCTGAAATCGCTGCCATCCCGTCTGGGTATGGTGCTGGACATGACCTTGCGTGACATTGAGCGCGTGTTGTATTTCGAAGCTTATGTGGTGACTGAGCCCGGCATGACGCCGTTGAATCGCGGTCAGTTGTTGACTGATGATGATTACCTGGCCAAGACCGAAGAGTACGGTGATGAGTTCGTCGCCATGATGGGCGCAGAGGGCGTGCGTGCATTGCTGAGCAGTCTGGACGTAACCAGCGAAATAGAAACGCTGCGTGCCGATTTGCTGGCTACAGGTTCAGAAACCAAGATCAAGAAATTTGCCAAGCGTTTGAAGGTTCTGGAAGCATTCAATGCATCCGGTATCCGGCCTCAATGGATGGTTCTTGAAGTGCTGCCGGTATTGCCGCCGGAATTGCGTCCGCTTGTGCCGCTGGACGGCGGTCGTTTTGCGACCTCAGATCTGAACGACCTGTACCGTCGCGTGATCAACCGTAACAATCGTCTGCGTCGCCTGCTGGAGCTCAAGGCGCCCGATATTATCGTGCGTAACGAAAAGCGTATGCTGCAGGAAGCGGTCGATTCATTGCTGGACAACGGTAGGCGCGGTAAGGCGATGACAGGCGCGAATAAGCGCCAGTTGAAATCGCTGGCAGACATGATTAAGGGTAAGAGTGGTCGTTTCCGTCAGAACTTGCTGGGTAAGCGCGTCGATTATTCTGGTCGTTCAGTTATCGTGGTGGGCCCGCAACTCAAGTTGCATCAATGTGGTTTGCCCAAGAAAATGGCGCTGGAGTTGTTTAAGCCGTTCATCTTCAGTCGCCTGGAAGCGATGGGGCTGGCAACAACAATTAAAGCCAGTAAGCGCATGGTAGAGGCGGAAGAGCCGGTAGTTTGGGACATTCTTGAGGAAGTAATTCGCGAACATCCGGTTATGTTGAACCGTGCGCCGACTTTGCACCGTCTGGGTATTCAGGCATTTGAGCCTATCCTGATCGAAGGCAAGGCAATACAACTGCATCCATTGGTCTGTACAGCATTCAATGCCGACTTTGACGGCGATCAGATGGCTGTGCACGTTCCCTTGTCGCTGGAAGCGCAGATGGAGTGCCGCACCTTGTTGCTGGCTTCCAATAACGTGCTTTCGCCTGCCAACGGTGAGCCTATCATTGTTCCTTCACAGGATATCGTGTTGGGCTTGTATTACATGACGCGCGAAAATATCGGTGTCAAAGGCGAGGGTTCGATGTTCGCCAATATCGCTGAAGTTTCCCGCGCTTATGAGTCTCGTGAGGTTGACTTGCAAGCCAAGGTGATCGTGCGCCTTAAGGAATTCCAAAAGGATGCTGACGGTGAACTCGTAGAAAAACTGGTGCGCCATGAAACGACGGTAGGACGCGCATTGCTGTCCGAAGTATTGCCAGCCGGACTGCCTTTTGGTTTGATTAATAAGGCTTTGAAAAAGAAAGAGATTTCAAAGCTCATCAATGCCAGTTTCCGTCAGTGCGGTCTGCGTGATACCGTGATCATGGCTGACAAGCTGATGTACACCGGATTCACCTATGCGACACGTGCGGGTATCTCGATTTGCGTAGATGACATGCTGATGCCTCCGCAAAAGAGCACGCTGATCGAAGCTGCCGAAAAAGAAGTGATGGAAATACACACTCAGTACACCTCGGGTCTGGTGACTGACGGTGAGCGTTATAACAAGGTGGTCGATATCTGGGGACGCACCGGCGATATGGTAGCCAAGGCCATGATGGATCAGCTTAGTTCTGAGCCGGTGTTTGACCGTATTACCGGCGAAGCGCGCATGGTGAATGGCAAGCCGATGATGCAGGAGTCCTTGAATTCCATCTACATGATGGCGGACTCCGGTGCGCGTGGTTCTGCTGCACAGATTCGTCAGTTGTCAGGTATGCGTGGTTTGATGGCCAAGCCGGATGGTTCCATTATTGAAACCCCGATTACCGCGAACTTCCGCGAGGGATTGAGTATGTTGCAATACTTTATTTCCACTCACGGTGCGCGTAAAGGTCTGGCTGATACCGCGTTGAAGACAGCGAATTCCGGTTACCTGACGCGTCGTCTGGTGGACGTGACTCAGGATCTGGTTGTTGTCGAGGAAGATTGCGGCACCGAAAACGGTGCCATGATGAAGGCGATCGTTGAGGGCGGTGAAGTAATCGAGGCCTTGCGTGAACGTATTCTGGGTCGTGTACTGAGTCGTGATGTCGTCAATCCAGAGTCAGGCGAAACGCTGTATGAAACGGGTGCGTTGCTCGATGAAACGGCTGTTGAGCGCATAGAGGCGCTGGGCGTGGATGAGGTAGAGGTTCGTGCGCCACTGAAATGCGAGACGCGTTTTGGGCTATGTGCCAAGTGCTACGGTCGCGATCTGGGCCGTGGTTCCATGGTCAACGTGGGTGAGGCTGTCGGTGTGATTGCGGCGCAATCAATCGGTGAGCCGGGTACCCAGTTGA
>Ga0208863_1002126_pt1 | contig 10686 bp, 7 predicted proteins | sample RifOxyD3_FD_184040 | JGI IMG/M metagenome (GOLD analysis project Ga0208863, IMG submission 184040) | Soil microbial communities from Rifle, Colorado - Rifle Oxygen_injection D3 (SPAdes) | ecosystem: Environmental > Terrestrial > Deep subsurface > Rock core/Sediment | place: Rifle, Colorado...
ACATCTGACCCCATCTTTTCATTTTTGATGCTTTGCGGTATTCAAAAGCTCTTCCCATAAACGAAATGTTTTATAAACTGATATTATTTGAGGAGGCAAAATTATAAAATCCTGTGCAAAGGTCACCCATTTTACGGATTTTTATTCATTCGAATGCCTCTAAATAATACCAAATTGCTAATTGATTGTGTTTGAGGCTGTAACGTTAGGATAAGCAAATTGCTTTCCAATTCAAATCCCTTGAAAAGCCATCTTGCAAAGTCCCTTTCGGATAAACTCCCCAACAAATAGCCAAGTCCATTTGTTTGCCGGAAAAACCTGTCTTCATTAACTTGTTTTGCAAACAGTTCATGATAGTTTTCAAACAGGTTCCTGTGATGACCAAAAATCAAAATCAAGTGATTTCCGAGTGGTTTTTCAAGCAGTTGAGTGATGGCCTCCGGGCTATTCAGTTCGATTTCAAGTTGTGTACGGAAGAGATTCAACGAACTTCCGGATTGAAGTATGTTTCCTTCCGTCATCCATAGAAGGTCAAGGCTGGTGCCTCCGATACAAAAAAAAGGGTGCAGGATTAGGAGCAACGATCTTCCTGATTCCGATGCCCAGATCGGTTCCAAAATGGGTGAGAAGTTGTATTTTTATGTCATGCCAAATGAAATGGTACAATGGGCAAGCCTGAGTTTGTTGTTTTCTTTGTCGATACGTGCGTTATTGGCCACCCGCCTGCAAACGGGCCGTTGGGCTTGCAACTGTGCGTCTGTTTTTATTAATTATTGATTTGATTAGTGTTTGCTATGATTTATTGTCAATTATTAAAGTTGAAGGAATTTTAGCCAGCCAAGTACTTTTTTCATCAATTAAATTTTTCCATCCAAATATACTTATTAGCATTAAACTCTGTTGACTAATGGAATCTAAATCAATTCCGTTTGCATTTATCAGGTTAACATGATTTGGGGCAATTTGCTCAGTTGCTTTTATCGATTCTTTCGCATCAATATTGTTTTTTATTCGTCCATTAACATCTACGATTGTAATCTGTGCATCTGAATTATGAATTAATTTTTGTGCCAGTTTTATTAAGAATGCGTCATTTTCAGTAAACAATGGAATAATAACTTTGTCAACGCTCTTTAAGTCCTTATCTATCAGGACACCAACTGAGATATTGCTTTTTGAAATAATTAAATTGGTTCTTTCATCAAAGGGTGCATCTTTAAAGATATTCTCTTTTCCAGTGACTTGATTTATAATTCTATCGGGATTAATGATTTTTGTAGTTAAGCCAAATATCCTACCTAATAAACTTCCTTCAAAAATTGATTGACCTATACCGACGAGCAGCAAATCAAAATCGCCTTTATTGGCCACCGAAGCTATATCATTTTCAATATCATTAGATGCTTTAAACAGGGTTGTGATTTTTTGATTGAGATTATGTGATTCCTGAATTACCGGGTTAAAACTTTCCTTTTCATATTTATCTAAATTATATCTATTCAGTTCTTTGCTTGGAGATAAATGCATTACGGTAACAGAAGCACTTCCGTTAAGCCTTCTAATCAGACTGTTTGCTAATCGCAGTAACGATACGCCCCTTTCAGGATTGCCAAATGATACCAATATTTTAAATTTACTAATTGCACTTAGCTCGAGTTCGGTTTCTGTTTTTGGGCTTTTGAATGCCCAATTTATAAATGCTAAAGCCGGACCTGTCATAAACGTTGTTACCAATGCCATAATAACCATCATGGCAAAAATTTCGGGAGTCAGAACTCCTAAATCATACCCTATGTTTAAAATCACCAATTCCATTAAACCCCGGGTATTCATCAAAGCGCCAATTGTTAAACTGTCTTTCCAGTTTTGACCAACATATTTTGCAGCCAATGCACTGCCGATAAATTTACCTGTAACAGCTACAATAATTATCAGCCCCGTTACTTTCCACAGATACGGGTCGTCAAGCAATCCGATTTGAGTACGCAAACCGGTAAATACAAAAAACAAGGGCAACAAGAGAACCAATGCAACATCTTCTACTTTCTCGATAAAATTACTTCTGAATTTCGCATTATCTGGCATTATTGCACCTGCCATAAAAGCACCGAACAAAGCGTGAATCCCGATTACTTCGGTAGCATAAGCCGATAGAATGAGGGTAAGAAAAAAGATTGCGACAATCGGTTTGGTCAAGTTTTCTCTGGATGCATGAAGGTTTCCCACACGCATTAGAAAAGGCCGAACAACCTTTATCATAAAAATCACATACCCTAATGCCAAAAAAATGGTGTAAATGGAACTAACAAAAGAACCTGCTTTTACAATAGCAATAATAAATGCCAATAACGACCATGCAGTAATGTCGTCTGCTGCTGCACAAGTAATAACAATTGTTCCAATTCTGGTTTTATGGATTCCCCGTTCCTGTGTAATGCGGGCAAGTACCGGAAATGCGGTTACGCTCATTGAAATGCCCAAAAACAATCCGAAAGAAGAAAACAGAACACCATCGGGAGCAAACGATTCATAAATAAAGTATGCTAAACCCATACCCAGGGCAAACGGAATAATGATGCTTGCATGACTGATAACTACCGCATCGTGGGCTTTATTTTTAAGTACCTTTAAATCCAACTCCATGCCCACAATAAACATAAACAAGATTAGGCCAATCTGGCTTATAAACTCTAGATTACCCAAGGAATGGACAGGAAATAGTGCAGATGAAAATTCGGGAAAGTAGAAACCAATTAAAGAAGGCCCAAGGATTATACCGGCAACAATTTCACCAATAACCGTTGGTTGGCCTATTTTTGTACACAACCAACCTAAAAGACGGGCTACAAATATAATGGTGACAATCTGTGCCAATAATATAGCCAACGGATGTTCCAAATTGAGAAGGAAAGAATTAACAAACTCGCCCCACTGACTAATTTCAGATTCCGGAATTACTATTTTTCGGCCATTTTCTAATTTTGAACCCAACAAAACAATCCAATACATTAAAGCAGAAAATCCACCAACAATTCCTATATAAAAGATAATATTTCTAAATTTTTTCATTTTTAACGTATTAAAATAGCGGTCACAAAACTATAGTTTTATAATATTAACATTACTGAATTTGATTATTCTTCATTTCTATATTTCTTCATAATGTCCTTAAATAATTCTCCTATGGTAGGTGGCGTATACGAAATTGCATTTGCACCAGAATTTATTGCCAGCCGTATTGTTTCCTCTGATTTTCCACCTGTAGCTAGTATTGCAATTTCGTTATTTATTTCTCTGATTATTTTAATGATATTCGAAGTCTTTTCTGCACCTGAAACATTAAATATATCCACGCCTGCTTTGATTCGCCCTTCAAAGTCCTCATTCTCTGAAACTACTGTTATAATGATGGGTATATCAATTTTATCTTTAAGTCGTTTTATTAAATCATTTGATGTTGGCTTATTTAAAACAACACCTAATGCGCCCTGAAATTCTGCATCAACGGCAAGGTTAATAGACCTGTATCCATTTGTTATTCCTCCGCCAACACCACAAAGAATTGGCTTATCAGATGCTAAAAAAAGCGAATGTGAAATTAGTGGCTGAGGTGTAAATGGATAAACCGCTATGATGGCATTTGCATTGGTGTTCCTAATAATTGCAACGTCTGTTGTAAATAAAAAGGATTTTAGTAACTGACCAAAAATTCGAATCCCCGAACACTCATTGATTACTTCGGGAACTGTAACTATATTTTTTCTTAATCTGCTTTGAAAAGTTGGAATTTTGTCCATATTTTCTGGTTTGTTAAGATTATTACTGTGTTAATTGAAAACTGATAATAGTCGTCAGTATCAAGGCTGAATAAATAGGGTCAACCATTCGTAATATTTTTTCATTTATCTAATGGTTTAGTATGAGTAATTCGATATGCTACAAAATCTATATCAGGACACGGAGTACAGGATGTTTCCAATCTTCCTTTTATTCTATCGCGGGATTCATGGTCAAGCCTTAATATCAACCGAACCGTTGTTTGTTCACCACAAAACCTGCTGATATCAGAAGTATTTATTATTTGACTGCCACTAATGTATTTTTTGGACAATGCGGATTGCCATGAAGTATTTGTGCTATTATTAATTCTGATCAAGTAATTTGTTTTATGCTTTGTGATTTCAAACCTGGCGATTGGACCATCAAGTTCCAGAGAGAAACAGCCTCTATTTATAAAGGACGATGAGGCTTCATCCAAATGCCATTCACCCAAAAAATCAAGGGATAGATTTTTAGACTTTGTCTCTTGATTACAGCCTGAATGAATACAGAGCAAAATAAATAGCCCGCTAAAGATTCTTTTCATAGTGCAATACTTTACAATGAAAATATTCTTCATTTACCTTTAAAATCTTGGGTAAAATTCAGGACTATTTTAATGCTGTCAACGGGAGTGAAATAAAGATTAGCAATTATGTAACAAGACTGAAAAAATATGTAATGAGTCAGATTTTGACTTTCTGCAAGAACTCATTTCTGTAATTCTCGCTTAACGAAAGTTTGATGTTTTTTCCTTGGTCTGAAATTAAATTAGAGGTGATTTCATCAAATGAAAACACTTGAACAGCTTTAATGGAAAGGATTTCCTTTTTGTTTATTCTGCAAAAATCAGCGGTGGGGAGTAAGTCGGTCAGCTTATCAAATGTGATGTTTTTCAAAACAAATTCTTCTCCGTTAAATAATCGAGCAACCTTGTCGCGGCTATCGTTTTCAGATGTTTTGATGTAGGCAATTTTATCAAAAAACAGAATTGCTTTGCCTTTATTGGTGTTTAGATGAAAAAATTCTTTCGTTTCTTTTGCATTGTTGTGCAGGCTTAAAGCTTTTTTCACAGCCTTTTCAAGCCGTTCTTTAGTTAATGGTTTACGAATATAATCTACTGCATTAAGGTCAAAGGCATCAGCGGCATATTCCTTGTAAGCAGTTGTGAAAATTACAGGGCAGCCATTTAGTAAATTAGCAACTTGCAAACCGTTCATTTCAGGCATTTCTATATCCAAAATACATAGGTCGTAATCCAGCTTGGACAGATCTGCGCAGAATTTTACCGGACTGTTAAAAGCCTTTACAACCTCTAATTCAGGAATTTGTTCACATAGCATTTTAAGATACGATAAACCTTTTAGCTCATCATCGAGCAGCAAGCATTTGAGCTTTGTGTTCAAGTAGATTAATTTTTAAGTGACTAATATAAACATCGCCTTCAATAAACTTATCAAGTTTGAAATTGTTCTTGTAGATTATTTTAAGCCTTTGTTCCAGTAATTCAGAGCCTAAGCCGCTATTCTCTTTTTTCATCGGGCTTTTTGCAGATATTTTATTGGCTACGTTAAGGCAAAAAACATTATCATTAAACTCGAAAACAATAGATATATAAGCATCAGGGCTTTGTAAGTCGGCATGCTTAAAAGCATTTTCAATGAGGTCAATAGAAATTAGAGGAGTTAATAGTTTCTGTTCATAAAGAGGTTCTGATTCATTAATCTTGGTTTTTACCTTTAATTCAAAAAGCGGACTAATTTTAATTTTATTAATTTCTATCAGATTTAAAGCAAATTCTATTTCTTCCTTTGGTGAAACATATTTCTTTCGACTATCATACAAAATGTAATCCAGAACATTTGCAAGTTTATCAAGTGCAAAATATGTCTGGTATGCGTGTGATTGAATTGAGTTTAGGATGTTCTTAAAAAGATGTGGATTTAGTTTCGATTCAAGTTTTTCAAGTTGCAATGCATTGACACTGTTTTCAAGTTCTTGAAATTTTGATTCAGCCACCTTTTTCTTTTTCTCAGAATTTGAAAGCCTTAATATTAAATAGGTGAAAAGTATAATCACAATAAATCCAGCACCAAGTAAGATGTAGATAAAATGAATAGGTATTTCTTTAAACATATTCATATTGTTTTTAAATATTCAAAATGTAAAAATACAAACTTCTGCCGAGCGTTAGTAAAAAACATCCCTTTTGCATCCTGAATGCTTTCGGAATTGGTTTGTCCGTTGGCTTGTGGGGTTTGTAAACCTGCCTGCCTTGTCTACCGGTAGGCAGGCGGAAGGTCGGGTGTGCTATTTTGCAGGTGGGGTTTCTTTCTTCTTTTACAGGTGGGAAGAAAAAAATAAAATAAATTCCATCAAATTTGCACTGCCCGGTTAAAAAGCTAAACCTTTCTTATTTCAATTTTATCTATATCGTTTCTGTCTGTTTGTCTGTCTTTTACACTTGTTACCAAAAGGGTAATAGCTAAAGGAAGAAATAGCAGAATTGAAATATCATATGCCAGATTTTTTGTTCACAAATCATAATTATAGATTTACCAAATTATATACTCCAATTGGCGTCAATGAGAGGTGAGGGGAACAATCTGCGTTGATATTCATTGTACTTAAGTATATTATTCATTATCTTTTTTCTTAAAAATGGAACTTATGCCTTTGCCAATTTTCTGCACTGAGTCAATCCTCATAAGCAACAGTTCTGAGGAAATGTCTTTGAACTGTTCGCTACTTATGTTGTCAGCGTATTGCTGAGGATAAATAATAATTCTACTAATTGTTGCGAAATGTTTTTCGAGTTTAGCCGGAAGCTTTTCAAGGGCACCCATATAAGAGGCTGTACGCTTACGTGCTGAAACTAAAACTAACAAATCATCGTTGGAAATAGTTTTGGATAAAACAAGAAAATCTTCCCAATCTTCAAAGTTATTTATTTTAAATGATGTCGTTAATCTGAACTTGTTTAACAATTTATCAGTTATCCTTTCGGTAGCAGCATTACAATAAAACAAGATGGGAATACTAAGTTCTTGAGACAGCTTCGCAATTTTTGAAAACCACTGTTCAAAACCACTTTCACGCTCTGCTAAAGGAGGAACCACAACCACGATTCTTTTGTGTAAAGCCAAAGGCGTTTCAATATGACATATAAAAGTAGTTTTGTTGGTATTATTTATGATACTGTCTACTTTTTCACCGATCAGCTTATCTATTAATCCAGGATGCCTGGGCCATCCTAGAACGATTGTATTAGCCATGATCTCCCTTGAAATACGTACTATTCCGCCAGCGGCATTGTGGTCGATGGTTGTAATAACATTTACTATTGTTTCTGATGCGGAAGCCTGTTTTACAAATTCTTCGAGCTTCTTTCTTGCCTTAAAGATGTTTATTTCAGCTTCATTGTTATTGGAAACCACAGAAAGAATGGATACGGGATTAGACGAATTTTTATTTTTTATGAAGATGGAAAATTCCAATAACTTTTCAATATTCTCTATGTTCGCAATAGGTAAAAGGATATGTTCATGGTCTTGCCCATTGGCATTTTGCAAGTCGAAAATATCATCTTCATTTTCAACCACAATTTTCATTGCTGCTTTTTCGGTTGCGAAAGTGGCTACCATACAAGTAATTAATATGAGGATAATGGTACCGTTCAGGATGTTCTCATCCAAAATACCGGCTTTGTAACCAACTAATATAACAGCAAGTGTGGCAGCGGCATGCGAACTGCTTAAGCCGAAAATAAGCTGGCGTTGTGAATTTGAAAACTTAAATACGATTTGAGTGAGCAATGCGGCAAACCATTTTCCGAATAAAGCCACTATCGAAAGTGTTCCAGCCACAGTTAAAGCTACCCAACCATTTGCGATAACACTTAAATCCACCAGCATACCAACGCTAATAAGGAAAAATGGAATGAACAAGGAATTCCCAATAAACTCAATCCTATTCATAAGGGCCGATGAATGAGGGATAAGCCTGTTTAAAGCCAATCCAGCCATAAAGGCTCCAATAATCGGCTCAAGTCCCGCTATTTCGGCCAAAAAGGCGGCAAAAAAAACCACTGACAACACGAAAATGTAATGAGAATGTTTTTCACTTTCTAGTCTTCGAAAGAACCATATTGCAATTTTTGGAATAATAAAAAACATGATGGCTGAAAAGATCCCTAGAGAAACCACTAACTTAATCCAAAACTCCTGGTCCAAATTCCCCTGGCTGTTACCTATTATGATGGCCAATATGATAAGTACTGCTGTGTCGGTAAGGATTGTCCCCCCAACTGTAATGGCAACCGCCTGATTCTTCGTAATCCCTAACTTGCTGACAATGGGATAGGCTATTAAAGTATGAGTGGCGAACATACTTGCAGTAAGAAAACTCGCATTTAGGTCGTATTGAAGAAAATAGTAACAAACCGGGAAACCAATGCTCAATGGGATAAAAAAAGTGAAAAAACCGAAAACAAGGCTTTTGTTCCGGTTCACCTTAAACTCTTTCATGTCGATTTCAAGACCTGCAATGAACATGATATAAAGTAACCCTATTGTTGAGAAAAGGTCAACTGCAGAATTTTTTTCGAGGAAATTCAAACCATAAGGCCCGATAATTACCCCTGAAATGATCAACCCGATTATCGTGGGTATATTTAATCTTCTAAGTAACGTAGCTGAGAGTAGAATAATAATCAGAATTAAAGAAAATGCCAGGACTGGATTTCCTAATGGCAATTCAAATTCTTTCATTATGTGATTAAAAAAATCTGTCATTTTTCCTATATAATGCGTTTAAGTAACAAGGGCGACAACAGGATAACCATAATCATCATCGTAATGATATAAATGGGATCGTGTAATGGAAATGTGATGATGCTTAAACAAATCATGCGCCACTGGATTGTTAGGTTGCAAAACTAATGAATTCAAGTGTGCATTCATAATTTATCGGCAATGGATGCATAAACTACCTATTGCCTGAAAGCCATTTGCGTTTTACCTCATCAAACTTTCAACAGCCTTTGTTTACCTGAATTACCTGACTACCTTTGCCGCTAAATTGTCGTAATAAATGAAAAAAAAAGTTGTTTACTTGTGCTTTTTCCTGATAACGGGCTTAATGGTAAAGGCACAGGTATTTCAAAGTACGGTTGAGGTTAGCGAGGACCTGAATTACCGCAATATTTCCGATGACACCACCGCAGTATTTATCTTTAATTCATTGGCTTCCTCTTTTAATCTGTCACCCAACCGTATCCGCATAAACGCCTCCGGTGTATTTCATCTGGTGCTGGATAAAATTTCCCCCAATCACTTGATGTTGAATGTGTCTTTTCACAAGAGAACCCTTACAGGTAAAAATGAGTTTCAAGGGTTTAGTGCCGATTCCGTTCTCTGGCCCGGCCAGGTGGCCACCGGGATACAGGTGTACAATGGCCGGCATTTGCGAAACACCATGTCATTTTCTTGTCCAACCGATGGTACTTCAATTCAATTGGATGTTTCGGAATTTGCCAACGGCAGGATAGGGGAGCTGGCGCTTAAGATAGACCAGGTTCAATACTCTTTTCGATCACCCCAGAAGTTAAAGGCAATGGAATGGATTAGCCAGGTTCAAATGTATTATTCATACCATGCTTTGCTTACAGCGGTGAATGCCAAATATCAACAACATGCCAACGAGAATCACCGATCCTCAGCCAATTTGATGATCGACCACATCGAGTTGGGAAGGTTAAAATGGTTGCTTGAACAGGAGTCGTTTGTTCAAAACTTGCACATCGATAGGTTCGACCCCGAAGGTTTATTAATAATGCGGGAACAACTCAACCGGTTTGCCAACCGGGCTTCTACTTTATTCGACCAGGAAATGCGAAAAAATGAAGTGGTCGAGCCGGACTATCTTACTACATTTTGCAGGCAATACGTTGCTTTAAGCACAAACTACCTGAAGTGGGCCGAAACCCATCAGCCTTCCGTCGCGAGCGCCCTGGTAATGATGGCCTCCATTCCGCAACAAGCCAATGAACTTGGTATTCTGCGCGAGATAATACAATATTTCGCATCTGGACCGAATCATGCCGAAATGCAAATCCCAATCTGTATCAGTGAACTTTATGCCAGGGAGGCACGGCAATTAAATGATGTTGATGACTATGTATATGCCCTGTTGTTGCTTCGCAATGCTGCCTTCATTCAAACATCGTTCAGCCTCCCGTCCAATCATGGCTTTAATACTGCTTATTTGGCCGCTTTCGATGGAGTCGCGGCATCTTATCTTAAAGTTGGCAGAATGGCCTGCCTGTCGAACAACAGCCAGTTGTCGCGTAATTATTTTCAGCGTGTTTATGGAATGATTGACAGTCACCTTGATTTTTTAACTAACATGGTTCCTCAGGATAGCGCATTGCCGGGCTTGTTTCGTGAAATCATATCCCTAAACAAACTGCCATCTCTTCAGTTTTCGTATACCGATAAAGTGCAACTTTTTGATAAAACCACATTTCTGGCACAGCACGTTGGAAGAGCATGGTATCCTGCCATCGATTCCGCATACAGGATTAACCTTCAGGGATACCTTGATCAACAGTTGGATATTTTTGAATGGATGCTGAACCAGAACCAATTCCCTGATGCGGGTTTGAAACTTGCTTCCATCGACGCATTTTTAAAAGGGCATGCTGATTTTTATCTTACTGATACAATCCGGTTGTATCAACTTGCGAAACAACTCTTTGAGGTATATATTCAACAAAGCGACAGGCTATTATTGGCCGGACAACCTGGCGTGGCACTCGAACAGTTGGTTATGGCAGACAAAATTGGCGATTGGCTTCCTTACGGTGGC
>Ga0208863_1002128_pt1 | contig 10679 bp, 9 predicted proteins | sample RifOxyD3_FD_184040 | JGI IMG/M metagenome (GOLD analysis project Ga0208863, IMG submission 184040) | Soil microbial communities from Rifle, Colorado - Rifle Oxygen_injection D3 (SPAdes) | ecosystem: Environmental > Terrestrial > Deep subsurface > Rock core/Sediment | place: Rifle, Colorado...
CTGTTTTGCGATGTCATCGTCAGTGTGCGTCAGCCTCGTGCGGAGTGTGATTTGCTGCAAGTTAGCGATGATCCCGCGCACGCCGGGCCGCTGGCGGGGCTGGCAGCGGGACTGGCGCGTGCCGAGACGGCGTGGGTATTTGCCGTGGCATGCGACATGCCGTTCATCACGCCGCAACTGATTGCGCGTCTGGCCGGATTTCGCGAGGGTGTCGATGCGGTCGTGCCTGTCGTGCAGGGATGCCCGCAGCCGCTGGCAGCCTTTTATGCGACGCGTAGTCTGGGAGTGTTGCGGGATTGTCTGGCAGGCAGCGGCAAGCACAGTCTGCGCGAATTTCTGGCCGGACTGGAAGTCTGTTATGTGGATGAGGCGAAAATGCAGGCGGACGATCGGCGCAGTTTTTTCGATCTGGATACGCCGCAGGACGTGGCGTTGGCAATCAATATGAGGAAGGCAATGTAATGGAATATTTGCGGGTAAGCGAAGCGCAGCGCGTCGTTTTTGAGTCGGTTGCGTTGCTCAATGCCGAGTTGGTGGGGCTGGAACAGTCACTGGGGCGCGTGCTGGCTGAGGATATTCGGGCCAACCGTGATTTACCGCCTTACGATGTGTCGGCGATGGATGGCTATGCGGTGCGCAGTGCCGATCTGGTGCAGGTTCCCGTGACGCTGGAGGTCATCGAGGACATTAAGGCGGGTGACATGCCGGGCAAAATTGTGCAGCCCGGTCAGTGCGCGCGCATTATGACCGGCGCGCCGGTGCCGCAGGGCGCGGATGCGGTGATGCGTGTGGAAGATACGCAGGAAATATCAGCGAACCTGATACAGGTGATCACGACGATTAAAGACGGCCATGATGTGCGCCCGCAAGGCGAGAATATGCGCAACGGGGATGTGGTGCTGAGTGCGGGTACGGAAATCACGCCGGGCGTGATTGGCATACTGGCAACAGTCAAGATAACGCAGATGCAGGTGTATCGACGTCCGCGCGTGGCGATACTGTCCACCGGCAACGAGCTGGAAGCGATCAACGCTCCGGTCGATATGAACAAAATACCCGATTCCAATACTTACGCATTGATGGCGCAAGTGCAGGCGCTGGGCATCACGCCGGCCTTGCTCGGCATCGCGCGCGATGACCCGCTGGAGCTGGAACACTACCTCAAACTAGGCCTGGAATATGACGTGCTGCTGGTATCCGGTGGCACGTCGGTCGGCGTGCATGACTACGTGCGCCCGACCATAGAAAAGCTGGGAGTTTCGATGAAGTTCTGGCGCGTGGCGATGAAGCCGGGACATCCGCTGGCATTCGGCACCACCGGTAAAACCGCAGTATTCGGCCTGCCCGGCAATCCGGTCTCCAGCATGGTCTGTTTTGAAGAATTTGTCGCGCCCGCCCTGCGCCGCATGATGGGCCATCCGCGCCTGTTCCGTCGCACCGTGAGCGCACGTCTGGCACATCCGCTCAAGATGCGCCCCGGGCGCACCGAATTTGTCCGCGTGCAACTGACGCACGATGATACGGGCTATGTTGCCAGTTCCACCGGTACGCAGAGCAGTGGCGTGCTGCTGTCCATGGCCAGAGCTGATGGTTTGCTGGTCATGCCATCCGACAGCACGGGGCTGGCGGCGGGCGCGCAGGTGACCGTGCAATTGCTGGACGGGACGGCATACCAGAACGAAACAAATATCAGGGAATAAGCATGAATGTTGCACGTATCGGTATTTTGACGATTTCAGATCGCGCCAGCCGTGGTGAATATGAAGATAAGGGCGGCCCGGCGATGCGCGCCTGGTTTGATCGCGTCTTGACCAGCCCCTGGCAGGCCGTCGCACGGGTGATACCCGATGAGCAGCCACTGATCGAAGCTGCGCTTGTCGAGTTATGCGACAGGGAAGGATGCAGTCTGGTTGTTACCACGGGCGGCACCGGCCCGGCGTTGCGCGATGTCACGCCTGAGGCCACGGAGGCCGTGTGCGAAAAGATAATGCCGGGTTTCGGCGAGCTGATGCGCAGTGCTTCGCTGAAATTTGTGCCCACCGCCATCCTGTCGCGCCAGACCGCCGGGATACGCGGCAACAGCCTGATCGTGAATCTGCCCGGCAAACCCTCGGCGATAGACGATTGCCTGAATGCGGTATTCCCGGCCATACCCTATTGCATAGACCTGATCGAAGGCGCGTATTTTGAATCCGATCCTGAGCAGTGCAAGGCGTTCCGTCCGGCACACGCCAAAGTCAGGCAGGCATAAATGAATCGCAATTGCCAAGCCCCCGCATGCACCCTATGGCAAACGCGCAGAAGAGGCGCTTAAGGGCAGCAGGGGTGTGGAGCAAGGTCGAGGCCAAACTGGTCATGGCGAATGACCTGCTTGAGCTATTCTTGGGCAGGTACGTTTTTGCACAGGTCAAAGGTGTGGCATTGACTACCTGAAAAATTTTGCACTTGTCTAGCTGTATGGCTAATGCCGCTAGACAGCCGTAAGTGCAACGGTGCGCCTCTCGTGGTTCTCAGAATTAAAGTCAATCAGGCTAATAGGGAAATCCCTATTTTTATTATCCTTCCCTTACATAAAAATCATCCATCTCTGATGGTGGCATGCTGCTTGGTCTGTGCATAATTCGCCATCAGTAAAAAGTTTGCAGCGTCACCAACAGGATTGCTGGCGGTGATGTGAAAAGCAAATAGTCGTTTCAATCGCCGCTTTGAGCAGTTGTTGATCGATGACGAGAAGATTCATTCGAGGTGTTTACCGCAAATTTTTTACGAGCTTCAGGAATTTTTTCTGAAAGTTGATTTTTCTTAAAGGAGATGATCATGAAAAACGTTAATACATTAAAAATCGTTGCAGCTGTTGCTCTGGCTTTAGGCTTGGGTAGCGCGCAGGCAGCGACAATGACGATAGGTGGAGGTCTGGCCGTTGGCTCGACGGTAACTGCCAGTTGCTCCGCATTTACTTCCACTGGCGGTTTGGCATTCGGGCCATACACGAATAATCAACAGGCCAACGTTGATACGACCACAACGCTGAGCGCTACTTGTACTTCTGGCACGGCTTATTCCATGGCGATAGGCGCCGGGTCAGGTTATAACATGAGCACTTACGGTAACTGGCGGTCGCTGACCAATGGCGCCAGTCATCTTGGTTATGCCGTTTACGTCAATAACCCGGGTAATGCGCTGTGGGGTGACGGCCTTAACATACCGCTTGGTAACGTACTCTCAGCTACCGGTAGTGGCATCGCACAGTCCTACACGGTTGCTGGCCGTATTCCTGGAGGTCAGGCGGCGATTGCAGGTACTTACGCTGACAATGTTACGGCTACATTGACGTATTAATGTAAACCCGGATCAAAAAGTTAGCATCATAAATTAGCGGTCAAACTGGTTTTGACCGCTTTTTTCGCAGTGTTGTCGGGTGTCGGACTTGGCGTAACTATTTGCGCAGATAAATTCAGTTGTTCACGTCATTAATCCGGGCGATGCGCTGTGGGGCGATGGCGGCAACGTGCCGTTCGGTAGTGTGCTCTCAGCTACCGGCAACGGCCTTCCACAGACCTATACGGTTGCCGGTCATATTCCTGCCGGACAGGCTGTCGAGCAATTACTATGACAATGCTAGGGCTACGTTGATATATTGAACTGATGGTAATATGTTCGGCGGTGAGGTCATCTGAGTTATGGATTAAATCGTGGGGGAAAATTATGAGGCACTATAAATCGGCGGCCAAGTTCGCATTCTTGGCCGTATTTTTTTTGGGCGCAACCGCTGCTCAAGGCGGTCAGTTCAATATAAATCCAGTCAGAATCTACCTCGATGGTAAGACTCGTTCTGGAACGGTTGTCGTTGAAAATATGGGCGACGAAGTGTTGACGGTGCAGGCAATGATGAACTCTTGGTCACAGGAGGATGGTAAGGATGATCTGATTGTGCCAACCGACGATCTGATCGTATCTCCACCTATTTTCAAGGTGCAACCCCAATCCAGACAAACTGTCCGTGTCGCCAACCTGAAGAAGCCTGATGCAAGGCTGGAAGGCGCTTATCGCTTGTATCTGCAGGAAGTGCCGCCGCCGCGCAGGCCAGATGAGCCCGGTATGTCGGTTGCGGTGCGCATGTCGCTGCCCATTTTTATTACACCCACAGATGTCAAGACGCAGGTGGTGCTGAAATGGAAGGCAGATCCGGTGGATGATAAAAACATCAACCTGGTACTGGCTAATTCGGGAAATGCACACATTCAGATTACAGGGATCAGCATCAGCTTACCTGATGCTTCGTCACTGGCCACTATACCTTCGATGATGAAGTACATTCTTCCCGGGAGAGCGCATACTTTTAAGATTAAAATTGATAAGCCGTGGAACGGTGAACCCTTGAGGGTAATGATCAAATCGGATACTGCACCGCCCGGTGTTGAAACTGAAATCAAGCCGGAGTGAAGATGCGTTGACTGCCCGAAATGTTATGGTTATTCAGGCTGTGCCTGTGGATATGCTGGAGTGCTTTTATGACTGTGCCGGTGTTTGCAGCGGAAACACCCTATTCTCTGGAGCTGTATGCGATCAAGGTGAATGGTCAGGATATGGGGATGGGGCAGATTCTTTATTCAAAATCAGGCGGCTATTTTGCAACAGCCGGTGATCTGGAAAATTGGGGATTGAGTCAGGCCAATACGGTACCGATCAAATCCATGAATGCGGATTACTACCCCCTTGCCGATATTAAGGGATTTAAGTTCAAGTTCGATGCGGCTAATCAGGAGCTATTGCTTGAATTTGATCCTGCCGCATTCAAGCCGACTATCTTTGCCACTGATGTGGAGAATATTGTTCCCAATCCACCTGAAACGGGAGGCTATGTCAACTACGATCTTTATGGCGCTAGCGGCAGTTCACCCTCTTTAAATCAGACGCAGCTAAACGGACAATTTGAGGCCGGTATATTTAATCGTCTTGGTGCAGGGTTCAGCAGCTTCAGCGGTCAGAATCTTTATACAAATACCCCAATTGGCAATACTGCAAGCCGTGTGATTCGACTTGAAACTAACTGGACTCGGGATTTTCCTGAAGAAAGGCAGAGTCTTAAATTTGGCGACAACACCGGCAGGAGTGGTGTTTGGGGGCGTCCGGTGCGATTTGGCGGCTTTCAGTATGGTACTAATTTTGCAACTCAACCCGGTTTTGTCACAATTCCGTTACCTGCATTTGCGGGTGAAGCTGCACTGCCCAGTACCACCGAAATTTTTATTAACGGTTTTAAGCAGTCGAGCCAATCCATTGCGCCGGGACCGTTTCAACTCAACAATATTCCCTTTATTACCGGTTCAGGTGAGGTGAAGCTGGTAGTGAAAGACATGCTGGGACGCGAGCAAGTCATTACACAGCCTTTTTATGCTACGCCTGGCTTGTTGCGTCCCGGTGTCGATGATTACACCGTCGAGATGGGCTTCATACGCAATAATTTTGCCATCGACAACGCGAACTATGGGAGACCTATGGTGGTGGGTACGCAAAGAAAAGGGTTTGGCGACAGTCTGACCGCCGAGTGGCGAATCGAAGCGCTACTTGACCAGCAAACTGCCGGTGTCGCCACGACATATATACCGCCCGTTCCTATTGCGCTGACGGTCGCTGCTGCCGCCAGCAATAGTCGCAGAGGTAGCGGAGATTTTCTGTTGATTGGGGTGGATCACCAGTCCTTTGGTGGATTTAATTTCGGCCTGCGCTCCCAGTTTACCAGCAATAATTTTATGCAACTCGGTTCAGGAATGCCTGGTCAGGCTAAACAATATTCGGCGACCATGGGTTTTCCTACGAAAATGGGTTCGTTCGGCATAGGCTACAATTATTTGAAGATCGCGAATCAACTGCGCAGCGAATCCCTGACAACCAGTTATTCAAAAGTGTTAGGCAAGAATATTTCTGTCAACGCATCGGCGACCACCTCACTGAGCGGGCCAGCCAACATGATGATGAATCTGTTTCTTGCATTGCCGCTCGATAACGATGTATTTGCCAGCAGTAACTTCTCGTCGCAGCAGGGAAAAATAGACGGTTCGGTAATGGTGCAGAAGAATCCGCCTATGGGCATCGGGCCTCGATTGGGTTTTCGGGCGCTGGTGGGGGGCGGGCAGGGGCAGCGCGAGAGCGCAGGCATCACGCTCAGAACCGATTACGGAAGCTATATCTTTGATGCCGGACGAACCCCGGGACAGACAATCTACAATATGAGCGCGAACGGCAGCGCGGCATTCATGGACGGCAAGGTGTTTTGGTCGAGTCGCTTTTACGACAGTTTTGTCGTGGCTCAGGTGGCTGACTACGCTGATGTCCCGGTTTATTTGAACGGGCAACTGGCCGCGCGCACCGATAGTCAGGGCTATGCTGTTTTACCCGGTCTTATGTCCTATCAAAAAAACAGGATTCGGATAGATACGGATGATTTGCCTTTGGAAGCGCAGATCGAGAGCGCGGAAGCGGAAGTTGTTCCCCGTTATCATAGCGGGGTAAGTTTGAAGTTCTCCGTCGAACTCACCATCGGCGCGCTGGTCAAGCTGGTCGCCGAAAACGGTGAGCCTTTACCGAATGGAACGGTACTCATCATCGAAGGCAATCCTGAGGAGTTTCAGGTCGCTCTTCAAGGTGAAGCCTATCTGACGGGGATTAACAAGAAAAACAGGGTAAAAGCGAGTTGGTACGGTCAAACGTGCGAGCTTGAAGTTAACCTGCCTGAAAACCCCGGCCCTTTGCCGCACATCGGGCCACTAATCTGCAAAGGAATCCAGCCATGAAAACAATATCAGGGCTGATTCTGCTGTGCATTCCACTTTCATCACAGGCGGTCTGCACGCTGGCCATCGCAAATTTTGCTTTTGGTGCCTATTCCCCGGCCAATTACACACCGTTAGAGGCTACGGGAAATGTTGCGGTCAGTTGCGATGGGATCGCGGGGCAGGGCATCAGCTATACGCTCGCGATCAATGCGGGGAGTAGCGGTTCATTTGTGTCGAGGAAGATGATATACGGACCTTATGCGCTGAATTACAACCTGTATCTCAATGCCGCGCGCACCACGATCTGGGGGGATGGGAATGTCGGCACGGGTATTGTTGTGGATGGCTATGCATCCATAGCAGGGGTGAATGTCAGAAATTACACGGTTTATGGCCGAATTCCCGTCAATCAGGCCGTGCCACCGGGGGCTTACAACGATTCCTTGCTTGTTACGCTAACCTACTGATTCAAAATTGTTAAAAGAGGCTAGTGGCCCAATGCCCTTGCTCCCTGATAAAACACGAAGCTGACCAGCCAGGCCAGTGCCAGCGACCAGAAGATGGCAAACAGGGTGTAGCCGGTATTTTTGGATTCGCTCTTCAGCGTGGCGATGGCGGACAAGCAGGGGGTGTAGAGCAGGGTGAACAGCATGAAGCTGTAGGCCTGCACCCAATCCAGTTGCTGGGCGAGCGCGCCGCCGAGTGCTGTGCCTGACAGGCCGTAGATCACGGCGAGCGAGCCAATGACGATTTCCTTGGCGACAAAGCCAAACAGCAGGGCGATGGTGAGTTGTTCGTTGATGCCTATGGGTGCGAACAGCGGGTGCAGCCAGCTTCCGATGATGCCGGCAAAAGTTTCGCTGCTGGCAGGTGCGGCTGAAGCGGGCAGGTTGGTGAGCAGCCAGACCAGAACCACGCCAGCGATAATGAATTGACTTGCACGACGCAGAAAGTGGGTGACTTCCTGCCAGCCGCGCAGCGCCATCTGGCGTGCAGTGGGGAAGCGGTAAGGGGGGAGTTCCAGTACGAAAGGCTCGCTGTTTTTGAATTGACCCTTGAACAGCAGGGCGGTGAGAATCGCGCTGGCGAAGCTGAGCAGATACAGGCTGAACAGTACCAGCGGGGCAGCCTGTGCCGTGAACAGCGCAGCGGTGATGAAAACGAACACCTGCAAGCGCGCAGAGCATAACGAGAATGGGATTACCAGCATGGTCAGCAGGCGCATCGCCCGCGAACGCATCACGCGCGTTCCCATCAATGCGGGTACGTTACAACCAAAGCCCATCAGCAGCATGACGAAACCGCGTCCATCCAGCCCCATTTTTGCCATGAGTGCGTCCATCAAAAAGGCGGCGCGCGACAGGTAGCCGCTGTCTTCTACGATAGCCATTAACAGAAAGAACAGTACGATGATGGGGACGAACGCGGCGACGGTAGCCACGCCATTGTAGATGCCGTCCAGTAGTAAGCCTTGCAGCATGGCAGGCAGGCCGCTCAATATCGGCACCAGAGCGGTTTCACGGAACCAGGAAAGCAGCTCGGCAACGCCGGCTTGCAGTGGCTGGCCCAGCAGGAAAATCCCCTGAAACAGCAGATACATGATGCCAAAAAATATCGGCAGCCCCAGCCACGGGTGCAACATTACGCTGTCGAGTTTTTCGGTGAGATTTTCCGGCAGACGCGCGGGAATTTGTACCGCGTGTTTTAGCACGCGCGCCATTTCAGTTTCGATGTGCTCGTCTTGTTCCAGTTGGCTGCGCACTTGTTCGGCCATGCCGGGAGTGGGGTAGCGCAGCGCTTTGGTGATGGCCTGCAAGGCTTCATGATAGCCGGTGCCATATTTTCCGCTTATTTGGTATATCGGTATGCTTAGCAGCTCCGCCATTTTCTTGCTGTCTATGCTGATGCCGTATTTTTTGGCTTCATCAGACATGTTGAGCATTACCACGATATTGATGTTGAGCTGTTTAAGCTGTAGCAGCAGACTCATCTGCCGTTCGATCTGTGTGGCGTTGAGGATAACCAGGGCCAGATTGGGCACATTGTCGTGCAAAAAGTGACGCACTACCTGTTCGTCATCGGAGAAGCCGTGCAGATCGTAGATGCCGGGCAGGTCTATTATTTCCACCATGTCTGCGCCCAGCAGGATTTTTCCGCTGAGCAATTCCACGGTAATGCCCGGCCAGTTGCCAACTCGCGCAGATCCCCCTGTCATACGGTTGAACAGGGTGGATTTTCCGGTGTTGGGCATGCCCAGCAAGGCAACGCGCTTCATGTTTTGCATACCTTTATTTTGGCGGCTTCATTGCGCCGCAGCAGGATGTCGGTCGTGCCGATGCGTACCTGCAGCGGGCCGGAAAAGCTGGCCTTGCGAATCAGTTCTATGCGTTTCCCGCTGCGAAAGCCTAGTGCGAGCAGGCGCTGATGCAACGACTCTTCGGCATGAATCGATACGATGGTGGCGATCTCGCCGGTACGCAGAGTAGCAAGTGTGAGTGCGGGCATGGGACGGAAAATTTCAACAGTGAGTGCATTATTCCACAGCCTTCCCGCTTTTGTCGCGAAAGCCTTGTGAGCGCGATGCAAAAATATTGCGTTTGCGGGTAGCAGCCAGCGGGGTGACACCCCTGAAAGAATCATTTTATGAGCATTCGCTTTGCAGATTTTATGCTTGTTCGGTTTCATTATCAGGGACGGTATATTTGCCGTGCCCGTTAGGTTAGAATGCTGCCTTTGCTTGTCATGGATAAGAGACTCAAAATGATCAAGGGCAGTATTGTTGCAATCGTCACTCCTATGCATGAAGACGGCAGCCTCGACCTGCCGTCATTTCGCGCGTTAATCGATTTTCATATCGAGCAGGGGACGGATGGTATTGTGGTGGTGGGCACTACGGGTGAAGCGCCCACTGTGGATGTAGAGGAGCACGAGTTGCTCATCGCTGAGGCGGTGAAGCACGCTGCAAAGCGTATTCCCATTATCGCGGGCACCGGTGCGAATTCCACCAAAGAAGCCATAGAGCTGGCTTCATTTTCCCGGCGGGCGGGCGCGGATGCATCATTGACGGTGGTGCCTTATTACAACAAGCCAACGCAGGAAGGCCTGTATCTGCATTTCAGATCCATTGCCGAAGCGGTGGATATGCCGCACATCCTGTACAACGTGCCGGGACGCACGGTAGCGGATATGAACAATGAAACGGTTCTGCGCTTGGCACAGATACCGAATATCGTTGGCATCAAGGATGCCACGGGTAATATTGAACGCGGCTCTGATCTGCTGCAACGTGCGCCTGACGATTTTGCCGTTTATAGCGGTGACGATGCCAGCACGCTGGCGCTGATGTTGCTGGGCGCGCAGGGCACAATTTCCGTTACCGCCAATGTGGCCCCCAGGCTGATGCACGAAATGTGCATGGCGGCTCTGGAGGGCGATGTTGCACTGGCGCGTGAAATTAATTTCCGCTTGTTGGGTTTGCACCGCAATCTGTTTGTCGAAGCTAACCCGATTCCGGTCAAATGGGCGGTATCGCGCATGGGCAAGGTTAACAACACCTTGCGTTTGCCGCTAACGCCCTTGTCGCCAGGCGCGTACAACGTAATTGAACAAGCCATGCGTCAGGCTGGCGTACTTACATCTCATTAGGATTGTTAGGGAAAATTATGAAAGTTTTGCATATCGGAATTTACAGTGTTGCGCTGATTGCGTTAGCTGGCTGTGGAGCAATGGGTTCTGGCGACAAGCGTATTGATTATCGTGCCGGTGCCGGGCAAGTGCCGTCGCTGGAAGTGCCGCCCGATTTGACTCTGCCTGAGACCGATGATCGCTACAAGGTCGCAGGCGGTGAGGGTGAGTCGGTAGCGACTTATTCCGCTTACGCCAAGGGAGACGCAACAGGTTCTC
>Ga0208863_1002136_pt1 | contig 10666 bp, 7 predicted proteins | sample RifOxyD3_FD_184040 | JGI IMG/M metagenome (GOLD analysis project Ga0208863, IMG submission 184040) | Soil microbial communities from Rifle, Colorado - Rifle Oxygen_injection D3 (SPAdes) | ecosystem: Environmental > Terrestrial > Deep subsurface > Rock core/Sediment | place: Rifle, Colorado...
GCCGGGGCGACATCTACCCTGAAGTAGGGGTCAGTTAAAGAGACACTGTCAAGAGTAACCTGGTTCGGTTCTGTTCGGACATTAAGGCCTTTGAGGCTCAACGAGCCCCATTTAAGTAGATCTTCGGCGCTTTGCTTGGCAATGATCCGGACATTCATGACGTCAACATCACCTCTAAATCCACCTGGAGTCTTACCGTCCGGATTTTTTTGAAAAACTACCTTGCAGTCGGTGAAAAGGGTGCCGTCCAGCAGGTCGATTTTAACTTTGTCAGATACATATGGGCCAAAAGCAGGCAGGTCGACGCCTTTAAGACCGAGGTTGAATTCGCCGCTCAAAGGTTCAATAACGAGAACTCCATCTAATGATGCCGAACCCTGTTTTGTGGTGTTAAAAGAAATTTTTGTCTTCCCTTTTTTGCCAGGTTCGTTGGTGATTCCAGAACCGTTAACTGATATTTTGGAAAGTTTGATTATGGCCGGTTGGCTTGGCTTGAAGTCATCGAATACCAGATTGCCTCTTTCAACTTGCAAACCTGCCAGAGTCCACAGCCAGGGTTTTTGAGGATCAGCGCTTGGTTGATCTCCAACCGGTTGGGCACTTTCGGAAGCTATTAAATTGCTGATTGAAAGTGCCCCGGCAGCATCTCTCTTGACATGAATTTCCGGTTTTTGCAGGGAGATAGCGACGGAAATTTTTCTGGCCTCCGAGTCGGCACTCCCATCTGTGAGTTTGAGCGCGGCCAGACTGAAAAAAGAGGTCTTATCGTCTGGTAGTTTGAGCACCAGATCGTCAAGGGTCAGCGTTCCGCCGGTCAGTACTATCTTGTCCAAGCCGTTGATTGTAAATCGGCCCGAAAAACCAAGCAGGCCTTTGGCAAGATTAAACCGAATTTTATCTCTGTAATATGGACTGTATTTTGGGAGATTGAACTTGGAGAGCGAGAAGTCGCCTGAGAGGTTGAGGGGGCTGTAAACGCCCTGTATACTTGCCTCGGCGGTTTCGGCATCAACCGTGGTGATTTTCATCTGGGCGTTTTTGATCGATTTGGATGTCAGGTCGAACCCTTGCCCTTGCACTTCAAAATTGCCAAGAGTTGTGGCAAAAGGTTTGTGCATGGAATCGTCTTTGAAATCAACTTTTCCCATGTTCAGTTCGATGTTATCGATAGACAGTGATACCGTAGCTGTTTTTTCTTGTTTTGCTTCTCGGGGTTGTTTTGTTGAATCGGCGGAAGGTGTCAGAACATCAAGATTGAGTTTGCCGGATTTCAGCTTTCTGATATTGGCGTAGGGGGCGTTGAGAACAAGGGAGGTCAATTTGAAATTGCGGGCCATAAGGTCGCAACCCGCAAGCTCAATATTTAAATCTTTGAACCCCAGCAGATCAGCACCATTTTTTTCGGCCAGAGCTAGATCGCTCAGGGTCACCCGGCCTGAAAGAAGTACGGTAGGCTCTTTTTTATGGTGTTGCACATATGAAAGTTTCAGGTTGAGAGCGGCTGTAGCGCTTTTAACATCAAAATTCAGGGGGCTTGGATTGTAAGGTAAGTAATGAAGCAGATTGAGGTTGTTGAGCACAATATCAAATTCGGTCTCCAGAGAATCTTTAAAAGGTTTGGTACGTCCTTTAATATCAACCGGACTCTTGTCAAAAGAAAAAGTGAGGCGCGGTTGGGCAAATTCTTCGATGAAGATCGGCAGGTTTGATACTACCGGTATAAAGAATTCGATATTGCTTATCGTGTGGTTTGTGGCGGTGCTCCTGTTGGCGAAATCGACCTGTCCACCTGTAATGCGGACGTTACCGAGGAAGAAGCGGAATGGGGAGCTTTCGGGTGGTGCAGTCTCCGGCGGTTTTTCTGACTTTTTGGCAAGGAGGTCGGAGAAATTGTAGGTATGATTTTGAAATAGTTCTATCTTGATTGACGGCCGGGTTATGGTCAGTTCTTTTATGACGAGCGCTTTGCGGAAAAGCGAGGATATTTGTAGATCAGTTATCAGTTCATCCACCGAGATAAATTCGCCTTTTCCGTCTGGTTCACCGAGTGAAAATCCGCGAATAACTACCCGCAAAGTAAAAGGGTTTATCTTGATTTCTGCGATCCGGGTAGGTCGGCCAAGTTTTTCGCTGATTTTTTTGCTGGCCACATTTTTTAAAATAGGCGGCAACCCAAAGGTGATAAACAATAGGGAACCAGCTACAAAGCAGAGCGCGCTGATTATCCAGGCCTTTCGACTCATAAAAAAAACTCCTGTTGGATTTTGAAGCGGATAACTCTTGATCGGCAAAACAAAGAGAGGCACCGGCAATGGCCGGCGCCTCTCTTGTCTTGCCGCCGGTCTAATCAGGCGTTATTTTTTGTCTACCAGAGTAGTTCCGGAAATGGTTGCAACTACCCGGCGATTCTGGGCTCTGCCTTCCGCAGTATCGTTACTGGTAACAGGATTACTCGCTCCAAATCCTTCGGCCTTCAGCCGATCCGCTTGAATTTCTAATTTGTTAATCAGATAATTTACAACGCTGTCGGCTCGGCGTTGCGATAGTTCCTTATTCATGTCAGGATTGCCGCTGGAGTCGGTGTGGCCCTCAATCACGGCGCTGGAATCGGGAAAGGACCGCATGAATGTTGCCACTTCGGCAAGGTTGTCATGGTATTCCGGTTTTATTTCAGCCTTATTCACATCAAATTCAACATTGATCTTCAGGCTGACAGGTTGCAGCAGTTTGATGTTACAGCCCTGGTCGTCTATCTTGGCGCCCTTCGGGGTATCCGGACACTTGTCGACAGAGTCGTAAACGCCGTCTTTATCAGTGTCGAGCGGGCAACCGTTAGCATCGATTTTTATGCCCTCCGGGGTATCAGCACATTTATCAAGATAGTCATATATGCCGTCGGCATCGCTATCAAACGGGCAACCGTTGGCTTCGACCTTTATCCCCCACGGGGAGTTCGGGCATCTATCGGCTGAGTCGTATACCCCATCGCCATCGGTATCAAGCGGGCAACCATTGGCATCGACCTTAAATCCTTGTGGGGTGTTCGCACATTTATCTTGATAGTCGTAGACGCCGTCGGTATCGTTGTCAAACGGGCAACCATTCTTGTCAACCTTGACGCCGGACTCCGTGCCAGGACAACGGTCAGTTGCATCTCTGACGCCGTCATTGTCCGCGTCGGCAGCTTTCTGAGTGCAACCGTTTTCATCAACATGTTCCCCCATTGGGGTATCTGGGCATTTATCCAAAGAGTCGGAGACTCCGTCGTTGTCGCTGTCAAGCGGGCAACCTTTTGTATTCACTCTGACACCTGATTCAGTCGCAGGGCATTGATCATCCTTATCAATAACTCCGTCCTTGTCGCTGTCTAGTGGGCAACCCTTCTGGTCTACTGTAGTGTCGGATTTTGTGCCGGGGCATTTATCAAGATAATCTTCGACCCCGTCGCCGTCACTGTCAAGCGGGCAACCCTTCGCATCAACCTTAACGCCTCTTGGCGTATCAGAGCATTTATCAAGCTGATCGTATACACCGTCACCATCGCTGTCGAGCGGGCAACCTTTTTTGTCAACCGAGAGGCCTGATTCGGTATTAGGGCAGCGGTCTTGGTGGTCATAAACTCCATCGCCGTCGCTATCAAGCGGACAGCCTTTGCTGTCGACCGTGGCGCTCCGCGGTGTATCAGCACAAGAATCAAGCAGATCGGGTACGCCGTCGTCATCATTGTCCAGAGCATCCTTGACGCCACCAAAACGGTAGCTTGCTCCAATGGTGAAGAGAAAATTATTGCGCGTGTCCTCAAATGGAATAATGTGTTGGACATCTATCCGCAGCGCCAAGTCGTCGTCAAGCTGATATTTGACTCCACCGCCATAATTGACAAAAGGATCATAGTCTTTTTTTCTTTGAGCTGCGTCCATATATATTGATCCTGCTCCGGCGGCCAGGAAGGGGATAATTTTTTCGGAAAACGAAAAATTGTAGAGGCCTTCAAGACGCATTAGAATAGAGTGAGCGCCGTTTTTTAAAGGTTTTGCATTCTCGGAATCCACATAGAATCCCGCTAATTCTATGGCCCACTCTTTGGTCAGATCGTGGCCAAGGCCTAGGCCGAACACCGGCCCGTCTTCAAGTTTGTCCTTGTCGTCATATAAATAATATCCGGCAAACGGCGATAAGGTATAAGATTGCTTGGTTTCGGCCCGGGATATTGCAGCCGAGCTGGCAACAAGCATAATACTTCCCAATGCTATAAGCTTTCTAACATTTTTCATTTAATCCTCCGGCTTTGTTAAGAAGTACTGTCAAAAATTGCGATGATAAATTTTTTAGGTTGCATATCCTTGGAATTTTCTTTGCTGCATCTCCACCATTTCTTATTCTTTGAATAAAACCAATTCAATTTGTACAGAAAGTTAGACGGTACTCTTGCCAATATTTAAAAGGCATATCGCAACTAACGTGCCAGCGAAAACCTACTGATACTGATGATGCAATGCTTTGAATATACTGGGGAATTGTAAAACGGAGAGTGATGGGTGAAAGAATAACCCTCAATGAAATCCGTCATGTTTAACATAACTGTCATATATGACGGATCGTTGAGGAAAAAACATTTACGATTTGAATCCGCTAGGAGATTAAAAAGATCATGGATCTTCCATGCTTCTATCGGGTGTTATAGAAGGATTGATGGCTTACCCTCCAATCGGTGCCGAAACTGGAGGCGGTGTTTGTGGCTGTTTACCAAAGCCGGTCCATTGGTAAAGCCTGCCGCTCTGGTTAAACCAGAAAAGGATGCTTAGTAGAAAAACCAGTACCACTAAAAGTTTAGGCCAGAGTCGGGTCGGATCGGCAAAGGGATTTTCCAATGATCCGGATGCGCCTTCAGGCAGTTGAGCGACCTTGGTAAGCGAGGCCCCGAAAGGAATATTGATCTGAGCCCTGGCATTGACGGACCAGCCGTTGGCATTAAGCAGCGGGCCTAGGTTGCGTTGCCGGAGTTTTAGTCAGGCGATCATCATCGCAGTTAAGTTCTCTAGTTGCCAGGGCGAGATAATCGGCTTCCTGGCGATTCAGTGCGTCCCCAGCTTTTGTGTCAAAGGCTGCTAATTGGCAACGGGTAAAAAAATCGTCGACTTTGGCTTGTACGCTTTTGTAAATGGCAGCGGCAGAGGCGGTCTTTTCTCCCAGGAGCAGAATAGCGGAATCGGATTCTGCTTTTTGCGACCATTCGTTAAAAGTCTGAGCTTCGGTGAAGAAAAGATCGGTCTTGGCCTGATCAATGCCTGGCTTGCCACTGCGATCGGTAAGGGCGCCCAGGCAATCCCCATTGAATCTAGTCTGGGCGAAGATTTTGAGGGTGTCCGAGGTATCTTCGGCCGAGATTTCAGTGCTGTCGCCTTTGTCTAGATTGAGCAGAATCTGTTTAGCCGCCCTGAGAATTTGCAGACCTTCAGGAATGGTATCATTAATGGCCGTCAAGGGCAGGGCAGTGGCCTGTTGGATAAGGATGTCCGGATCTCGGAGAAGTACACCAGCCCAGTTGAGAGCTGCGAGAAGTTCCGGTGCCCTGATATGGCCGTCGTTGTCCGTATCGATCAAAGCCAGTGTAGTGGAGTCGAACTCGAGGCCATAGGTCGGACAGCTCAACACCATCCAGAGTTTCTAGTCGAGTTGATAGAGATTTAGCAGGTCGGCGCCAGTCGTCAGTTTAACTTGGTCAATACCTCCGGCACGAAAAAAATTCCTTTTGTAAGGTGAATTGTCCGGATAGGTTTGGGGCATTTTGCCTCCTTTAAAATTTGTAAAAAGAACGTTGGCAAAATTGTATGCAATTTGCATCAATAATCAAGAGAAGATCTTTTTAAGATTATCAGGGAATAGTTGGTTAAAGGCAAAAAAATATTGTTGGGAATGTTGTTCAGTTTATTAAATGTTCGCTTAGCGATAGAAGGAAATTACCGAGCGTCATGAATTGTTTTTGGGCCGACAATGATCAGAATTGTACTTGCTAGAATCGCCAGCATTGCGAAAATGCTGGTGGTTGTGATCCGTTCGTTTGCAACCCATGCACCAAGAAGCACAGCCAGGACTGGATTAACATAGGCATAGCTCGTGGCCAGGGCTGGACGGACATTTTTTAGGAGATAAGTGTAGGCTGTGTAGCCGAGCAGTGAACCGAACACAGCAAGGTAGGCCAGCGCCATAGTGGCTCGGTATGAGGGATGTGCCGGAATACGTTCCCCAGTGAAGAAGCCAACGATCAAGACCAGCAAGCCACCGCAAAACATCTGCGTCGCACTGGCCATCATACTAGACGGCAGAGTCAGTCGTCTGCTGAGTACGGATCCGAAGGCCCACGATGCAGCTGCTAGAATGAGCAAAGCCGCTCCTGCCGGATGGGTCTGCAGATCGCCGTCGATATTGAGCAGGACGATTCCGGCCAAACCACAGGCTAGACCAAGCCACTCACATCGTACCGGCCACTGTCTCCAGAGCCCGGCAAACAATACTGTCCAAAGTGGAGTTGTGGCGATCACCAGTGCAGCAGTGCCTGTGCCGACCGATTGCAGAGCAAAGACAACGCCGCCGGTCCCACCCAGAAGCAGAAAAGCGCCGATGATAAATGACCCGAGCCACTGTTCTTTGGTAGGAGACGACTTCCCTTTTATCTTTAGGAAGATATACATGCCTGTTCCGACAAGCATATAGCGAAATCCTGCTGTAAAAAAAGGGGGAAAGCTTTCGAGAGCAAAGCGGATGGCCAGATAGGTTGAACTCCAGGCTATATATAATGTCAAAAGAGCAATGATAATGGGTGTTTTGTTTTTGTCGTTCACTGAACGATACCGCGAGAAATTGAGCATGTTTATAGTTTAATAACGAGCTGTTTTCAACAATAGCGCTGATAAAATATTTCGATTTCGTTTCCCATTAGAATGGAGTTGTCATTGTGTTTTTTTAACCAAGCGCAATATCCCAGAATAGTATAAATTATTCTTGATAAATTTAATGAAAATATTATTTAATTAATGAGCCTAACGAATATTTTTAAATATTGAGCATTGCGGCAGAGATGTGATAGCAGTATTCCTCAATATTTTCTGAAAAAAGATGCCATGTTTGCGTCAAGAAGAGAAAATCCATGTCATTATATGCAATACAAAAAGTATATGTCAGTAATTTAAATACGATTGTCGTGAGGTGCCCGGCTTGCAGCAATACTAAAATCATTCCGGTGACTAAACTTAAAGGGATTAAATGTACCTTTAAGGTCGTCTGTATTTGTAAGGAAGCCTTTAAAGTCAATATCGACTATCGACGTAGATATCGTAAGAATATAAGCTTGCTAGGCAAGTACAAGCCACTGTCTGATTGGTGTCCTAGTGACTGGTGGGGAAAAATGCAGTTAAAGAACCTCTCGATGACTGGCGTAGGTTTTTTGGTGCAAGGTAATCATAAAATCTCAAAAAATGACAAGCTCCTGGTTAATTTTATTTTGAATGACCGGCATAATTCAGAAATTGAGAAGCCAGTCGTCGTTCGCAATATTGAGAAGAATTATATAGGCTGTGAATTTCAGGCACTTTCCCCATATGAAAAGGCTTTGGGATTCTATCTCCTAGTTTGATTCATATAACTTGACTCTTCCCGTTATTGAAAAAAAATTTTAACATCTTTTAACTCACTAAAACCAGGTGGCCTTTGGATCTTGTGTTATTTATGGATACCGCTATAATTTTGTTGACCTCCTGAATTTCTGTTTTTTACAGGCTCAACAAGTTCATGATCCAACGATCATTGACAATATGTTCGACCGTTTCGTATGCGACGTATAAGGTTTTAACCTCAAAGAATCACAAAGAAAAAGGTAGTGTCTGCTGTTGCCCATCTAGATCATATGATTGTATAGTGCAAAAAAACTTATCGACGCTTCGAAACGACGCTCGATCAAATTAAATATTTTGGGTTATATATTTTGATTGAAATATGCGGATGTGGGACATGCGAAGTCTTGCCCTGCTCAGTTAACTACATATTGGTTCATGAAAATTATCCATCTGTCGGTTTTAACCTGAGAGGAATCATCCATGCCAGATTCTATGGTTAAGGAAAAAAAAGGTTTTAGCCGTAAGATGATGGCTGAAGAGATTAATCTTCTGCCACTTGGAGGTTATGCTGGTGAAATAGTTGTAGTTAATAAAAAGGACGAACTTGAAGCGGTTTTTGTTGAACTAGATGGGGAAACTGTTCTTGGTTTTGACACCGAGACCAGGCCCTCTTTTCATAAGGGAGAAGATCATAAACCAGCTTTGATCCAGCTAGCTAGTAGCAAAAAAGTGTATATTTTCCAGTTGCGCCGTATTTTTTTTCCGGCGAAATTGAAAAAAATTCTTGAAAACCCAGATATTGTCAAGGCGGGTGTGGCTCTTGAATATGATATCTGCAAACTAAAAAATCTACGACCATTTCAGGAAGCATCTATGGTTGAATTGAGTAAGGCAGCTGCTCAAGCAGGTATTCAAAATCATGGCTTACGCGGATTGGCAGCTATATTATTGGGTATCCGTATCTCCAAGGGCGCCAGCACTTCAAACTGGGCGGCTCACAACTTGACTCCAGCACAAATTCGTTATGCGGCAACAGACGCCTGGGTTGGACGGGAAATATACTTATATATGGCAGCAGGAGGGTTGCTATAGATTTATCTCTATTATAGTGTTTAAACCATAATCCTTCGGGCTATCTAGATTCAGGCCATCTCTCTACATTTAAATCTTCTTCTCCTCAAAAAATATTGAATAACATAGCCAAAGAAGGTCCAAACAGGTGCAACACAAATGTGTCTTTTGGGTATGACACAGCACTGTTGCGTTGCAACACTTATGCGGCACACAATGGATTTATAGATGGTGAATTGTCACGATCTCTTTGATTTCAGAGTATTGTGTAAAATTATACGGTTCAATATGTGTAACTGTTTGTTTATTAAGTATAAAGGTAAAAGTAATTTTTTGTTGAGCTGTTAGCGAAACTCTTTATCAAAAAATGTCTAAAGAGAAAGGTGAAAAATATTTTATCTATTAATAATATATAGTTGTCTGGATAATCATTATGTTGAGCATAGTTTTGTAGTGTATTTTTATTAGTGTGGCATGGCCTGTGCAAAATGATTAAATCAAAAGCAATCATTAAAGAATATTAACGAAAAAGCAATAAATAAGGAGAAAGGCCATGGAAAAGACAATCAACAGCAACGGAATTAAGGTTAGGGGAAGTGAAAGTGTTGGATTTGAGAATCTTGTTCAAGGTTCTTCTCAATTTGGTATTGGCATTATTCTGACCTTGGCCGCTTTGGTAGGTATTTGGGGCGTGGCCTGTTTGATTGGTGGAATGGCCAAGAGTGGCAGCCTTATTGAAATGGGTAGAGGATTTCTAACTGCAGTAATAGGGATGTGATCAATCGAGTCTGGTATCTACATAATAACCATCACAATAACAACATAAATAAAGGTGAAAAAAATGAAAAGCGAAACAGCTACAGCACAGGCAGATAAAGGAACATGGGTAACAACAGCTCTTATGGGAGTTGGTGCAGCGATATGTCTTTGGGCAAGTGTGGCATTGGTAGTCGGATTAGGCCGGGCGCACTGGCAGGTTTCAGAGATGTTCAGACAGTATCTAGTTGCCCTCGGAGTAATTAAAGATTTTGACACGTTGGTTGATTTTTATACTCATATCAAAGGGGTTGAGTATATTATCTGTGCAGCATTCCTTGGAGCATTCCCGGCATTTTTCAAATATGTTAATCGCGCCGGAGCACATATTACCAACAAGTGATTTTTTAAAATTTATAAATGCAACACATGGCCCGGATGTTTTCATCCGGGCCTTTTTTTTGTAGAATTTAACTGACCCGCTCAATAATTTTCATTTTTTTAGAGTGTCGTTAGCTGATGCGAAAAAAATATTAATGTATTAGCCTTAAATAGATTTTAAGAGTTATTTTTTATACATGGCTGGCTTGCGACAGAACTGTGTCTAGGAGTGTGGATCAGTACTGTGGCGTTGCAACACTTTTGCAGCATAAAGAGGATTTTGAAAAAATACGAGTAAGAATTGGCCTTTATAGAATAAATATTATCGACAAAATATTTGTGTTAGTTAACTAGCTGAATTTTTTATAAAAAATATGTATTAATTCATTATGAAAATATCTAGGCAGTTATTTGTGAAAAACATTTAAACAATATGACAAAAATATTTTGATAATAATATTAAGTCGTTGGATAGTATTCGCCCTAATTATTCAGGTTTTAAAAATAATATTTCCGGTCGGTGTGGCATGACCTGTGCATTTAATATCAATCAAAAGCAATTGATTAATAGATGATGACGAAAACAATAAATAAGGAGAAAGGCCATGGAAAAGACAATCAAAAGCAACGGAATTAAGGTTAGTGGAAGTGAAAGTGTTGGATTTGAGAATCTTGTTCAAGGCTCTTCTCAATTTGGTATTGGCATCATTCTGACCTTGGCCGCTCTGGTAGGTATTTGGGGCGTTGCCTGTTTGATTGGTGGAATGGCCAAGAGTGGCAGCCTTATTGAAATGGGTAGAGGATTTCTAACTGCAGTAATAGGGATGTGATCAATCGAGTCTGGT
>Ga0208863_1002138_pt1 | contig 10650 bp, 4 predicted proteins | sample RifOxyD3_FD_184040 | JGI IMG/M metagenome (GOLD analysis project Ga0208863, IMG submission 184040) | Soil microbial communities from Rifle, Colorado - Rifle Oxygen_injection D3 (SPAdes) | ecosystem: Environmental > Terrestrial > Deep subsurface > Rock core/Sediment | place: Rifle, Colorado...
ACAAACCAAAAGTAAATGAATATGATCATGGCAAATATTATATGCCAGTATTCTGTATGAACAAGGGAGAATAGTTTTTTGTTCTATGTTATTTGAACAAGGGGTAGCTACCCCTTGTTCACTCCATATTTGGGCTATATATTTTGTTATTTCAACCTCTGCTTTATCGTCCAAAATAACCGGTTCGCTGCTTTTTACACCAAACTCAACCATTCTTTCGCTGACACGACTGTTATGTGTTACCCATGTAATAAGATATGCATTCCAATTCTTTTCAATCTTTTTTTCTTTAGTGCTGACCCCGAACATCCACTCCGCATCAAAAAACGGGCTGGAGGCGTTCTGGTCATAAGGTTCCCAACTTGCAAGCTGGCCTGCAGTGTTTTCTAATTTTTTCTCTGTCTCTTTTATGTTATGTTTTAAAATTTGTTTTCTTTGCTTATTTTTGTCAGATTTGATTTCTTCAGCTTCCCCAAATAAATTTATTTGTTTGACAATGTTCCATTCAGTGGGTTTTACTTCTTCTTCTTTCAACTTTTCTTTAAAAATAGTTAGCTCTATATTAAGTTTTTTTAAATCTTCCTGATTTGATTTTATTAGAGTGTTTTTTATTTCTTCCGCAAGTTTTTCACGGATAATTTGGTCTTCTTGCTGTAGTTTTCGTTTGGCTAGTGCTGTTCTGACGCTGAATATGCGATGTCGTATATCTTTGAGTTTTTTTTCCAGTTCATCAATTTCAGGATTTCTAAAAAAAGACACTTGTTCAAGCTTTTCAAGTTCAATAAGCGTATTTGCCGCCACAAACTTTGTTTCAAGGTTAGGCAAAGGGCGGATTCCAAAATTTTCTTTTTTGGCATCTACTTTTTGGTCAACAATGAGAGAAATAAAAAAGCGAAGTTTGCTTATCTGAGTGGCAATGGGCTGAATATCCACACCATAAATACAGTTTTCAATTAAGTAGAGTTTTCGTCCATAGTCCAGTTCATTATTATTAAATGAGGTTTCTATATCGGCAATCAGATTGTCACGGATTTCTGGGTCATCAATCGCCATTGCCTTTTTAATCTGCCGTTCCTCCCAGAGTTTATTCTGCGGGTCAAGGGTGTGCAAAATATGCACCAATTTATGAAGTATCCCCATTGGAAAAGCACCAGAACCACAGGCAGGGTCAAGAATTTTACAGTTATCAATAGCGTTTATTAAAACAGCAGTCTGCTTTTCATCAAACAGATGTTCTTTTTCATTGTACCCGATGAGAAATTCAAGCCCGATTTCAGCATCTTCTGAATTCATACCGGCTTCCGTTTCCAATTTCTGCTTAAGATATGCCTTAAGTGATTCATCCACCATGTAGTTAACAATTTCTCGAGGCGTATAAAAACTGCCGGTCTGCTTGCGTGCAGTGGTTTTGGTCTCAGGGTTGTAGCTGGCAAGGAGGTTTTCAAACACCCTGCCCAAAAGTTCAGGGTCAAGGGCAATCTCTTCTTCAATAGGTGTATTTTCGGTTATTGTAAACTTGTAATGGTTAAAAATCTCAAAAAGACCTTTAACTGTTTCATTCTTCTTTTTTTTGTCATCATATACGCTGCTCAAATCAATGGTTTTTTCTTGAGAGAAAAAGAGTTCATCAGGCACTTGAGCCTGTTTTTTGGAGTTGCGGGAAAATCCGTCAAGATACATTACTGTGCCGTTTTTATCTTCGCTATCCAGACAGTCAAATAGTCCGCCATTAAGGAATGGAATATCTTTAAACAGTTTGATAACCTCATCTTTTGAAATTGTAAAATCAGAAGAATAACGGTAAAGATTTTTTATTCCATAATTTTTTCTATTTTGTACAAACGTTCCATCTGTTGCAAAAACCCGTTCTTCAATCGTTTGGTTTAATGTCGCAAAAAACAGGTTTTGTAGTATTGCCCGATAATAAACTGTTGAGCCCTCTTTTTTAAATCCTTTGATAAGCCCTGAGACTTCTCTTTCATCAAAGAGCTTTTCAGGAATCAGGTTTTTCTCTTTAATAAACCAGATAAAAATAAGCCTTGTAAGAAGTCTGATAATACTTTCTGAATTGAACACAGTGTCATCTTTGTCATCATCAATATCATTGGGAAATGAAACATTATTAACTGCCCAAAAATACCAGTGGGACAATTCCTGATAAAACAATTTATTTAAAATAGAGATATTCATTACCTCTTTCCAATAAGCATATAAAGTTTTAAAACTGTTTATAGCAGGGCTAATGGAAAGATCTTTTAAAATTCGTAAATGACCTGAATGCGGTTTATTAAGGTCAATATCCCTAAGTATAGACACTTTTCCTGTTTTTTCTCCTTCACGCCATTCCTGTTGATATTTTAACCTCTCACAACTTGCAAGACTGATATACTTTTCGTATTTAAAAATAACTACAACCGGTGTGTAATAAAATTTGCGGTTAAACGCCCGCGTTATTTCAGCAAGTTGGCTTCTTGTCGGTAATAGGTCATTATTACGATTTTTCAAATTAACACCGAAAATTAATATACAATCATAGTCTGACTCTATATCTTCGAGTTTAATACTATCCTGCTCATTGAATGCCGCATCATCTACTACCCCGATAAAATAAACGTCTTCGATTAAATTATAAGTCTCATTATCTTTATATTTTTCTTTTAAAATATCCTGAGGTTTTATAGGCTTTTCGGAAACAGCATTAACAGGAATTTTAAGAGTAGAAAACATTTCAAGAACAGTTTCATAAAAATTCCCATTAACAAAATTTTTCAATATCTCATTCATTTCAATTTGCCTTCTCAATTTTTATAAAGACACCAAAAACCAGACTATAAGGTCATATTTATCATTTGTAAAACGATTTTCAATATTGCCTTCTGTTTTTAAATTAGCCAATACCTGTCTGCTGTCTCCTGATTGTAATTTATTTATTATATCAAGCCCGGCATCTCCAATATATGTTTTAATAGTTCCATCTTCTTGTATTTCTTCATTTTCAGTTTGCTTTTTCAACCATGAGTTCAATGCAGATGATAGTTCCTTAATAGTATGCTCTTCCCCCTGGTCAACGGATTGAGGCACATATCGTTTTTCATCTTTGTGCAATGTTAAAGCATCAATAACTTCTTTTTGATTAAGTAAAACCGATTCTCCTGAATAATTTATATATATCAGATCATAAGATTTGTATTTATGATTTTCGGATTTTGGGGCTTTGGCAGGATACCCAAGTAATGCAATTATTCCTTTTTCTCTGAGTATTGCAGGATTTGCTTTAAATCCTGTATATACAGCATTAGGCATTTCTGTATAAACTTTTTGAGCTTTTTTTAATTCTTCCAATAAATTTTGTCGATAAGTTTCTAATGATAAATTATCGAAACTTAAGCCACTCTCATTTACTTCAATATCATCCCATGAAATTTCCATTTGTCTTAACATACGTTCTTTTTGTTTTCTCTCCAAAGATTCATCTTCAGCCATTTGTTTAAATGTTTCAGAAAATTCAGGATGAACTTCTGCTCCTGCAAGTCTCATTTGAGCCATTCTTCTTTCAATACGTCCCTGTAGATTTAAATAAGTATTGATGTTATTTGACGGCCAAAAGTTTACACCAAAAATTTTTTCATTTGGGGAGCCTAAACGGTCTATACGGCCAACTCTCTGAATTACTCTGACAGGATTCCAGTGAATGTCATAATTGATTACCATATCGCAATCCTGTAAATTTTGTCCTTCGCTGAGAGTGTCAGTGGCAATAAGTATGTCTATAGGATTTTTAATTTTTTTATCTGTTTCGGGTTTATTTTGGGCAATCCATTCCTTCCATTTATTATATTTATCCTGTTCCGATAAATTGGATGAAGGTTTTAAATCCCATTCTTTTCCCATAAAAAGTTTTGTATAAGGGGCAAAACGCTCTAAAATAGGTTCAAATTCTTCAGTTTCATAATCTAGATCAAATGCTTTGGAACTATCTCCACTTATGACTGCGACTTTTTTTAAACCTCTTTTTATTAGTTGCTCATATAAGTAAAAAGCAGTATCTTTATAGACTGTAAAAATTAAAACTTTAGTATTATTATTATTTTGTCCACTTTTTTGTTTATTTGTGATTATTCTAATTAATTCCTGAAGTTTATCGTCATTGCTATTATGGCTATTTTCTTCTTTTATTTTTTGTTCAAATTTCGTTAAATTAGAAATCAATAAGTCTAAAGACTCAATATCTTTTTTTAAGTCTTTTTTGTATTTTTTTAGCATTCCTGAATTAGAAATATCAGATATTTTTATTTCTCTCTTGCCTATGGTTAGTCCTTCTCTGACAATTTCCATATCATCTTCACTCAATAGTGTTAATTGTTCAGGATTTAGTTCTTCATCTTTTTTATTTTCTTCATAATTTTGTATATTATCAAGAATATTTTGATGAGCGTTTAAAATCTTTACGACAGTAGATTTAAAAGAAAACCATGATGATTCAAGTCTTTTTACCATTAATATATACATCATTTTTACAAGGAAAAAATCTCTTAGTTTTTCATCATCAAGGATAGATTCTACCTGCTGATAATTGTTTACATAAAATGCTGGTTGATAGCCTGACAATGTAGGGGGAAAGTGTTCAAATAATTCTTCGAAACTTTCAAAATTTCCGATTTGTTTAGGCGTAATAAATATATTTTGAGGGCGTTCTTTTTTAGGGAAAAATAAATTATTTTGATGACCTTCAATCATTTTACGGGTACGGGCAACTGTTAATGCATCAGTGAGTTTAAAAAAATTATCAGGCAATTTTTTTATAAAATCCCCTATTTTTGGCCATGGTTCATTACTCCATTCATTAAAAGCTTTTTGGGCTTCTTTGAATGAGTAATCAATGTTTTTTATCCCCAGAGTTTCATTAAATCCATCCTTATCGCCTTTAACAATTAATTTGAATTGATTTCTAATATCCTGTAAGCTATTATTAATAGGCGTTGCAGAAAGCATTAAAACTTTGACATCTTCATTCCTTTTAAGAATATCATTAACTAAGGATTTATATCTTTGGGATTTATCATTTCTTAAATTATGACTCTCATCAATAACAAAAAGTTTGGGTTTTTCGTTAACAAATAATTTATCTGAACGATCTTCATACTGTTCGAGACGATCCGTTTGTAAATCCGTATGAAACCTTATAAAATACTCAAATTGATCTTTTTCAAATTTTGAACATTGATTTTTCAGATGCTGATTCCAATTATGTTTAAGCTTTTTGGGACAGATAAGTATTACTTCCCTGCCTTGCAACTGATAAAACTTCATTATTGCCAAAGCAGTCCAGGTTTTACCAAGTCCGACCGCATCAGCAAGAATAGCTCCATTATATTTTTGTAACATTTTGATTAAACTTAAAACGCCTTTTTGCTGGAATTCATAAAGAGCATTATAAATAACAGTGTTTTCAAGTCTTCCTACCTGTCTGTTAAATTCCGGATTATTTTGATCTAATAATAATTGGTCTCCAAATAATTCAAAAAGAACCTTATAATAAAGTTGATAAGGGGTATATTCAATAAATATTTTTTGGATTTCGTCTATTAAGTATTCTTTAAACGGTTTTTTATAAATTTTACCGTTTTCATATCTAAGCGTTTTATCTAAATGAGCCTGCGGCTTATTCCATAGCTTATCAAACCACTCAGCCAATTCTTTATATTCCGCTGCAGAGCCAAAATTGGCAGTATTTAATTCAACATTGTTTGTTTTTTTTAAACCCATTCCGGCTTCAGTCAAATTTGAACTGCCTGATATATAATAATTCAATTGAGGTTCATTATCTTTATGTTTAAAAATATATGCTTTGGCATGACAAAAGTTGGGTTCAAGTGTTTTAATCTCTAGTTTGTTTTGTCTTAAAAAATTTACGGCATCTTTGGCTAATGTATTTAATTTTAATGCGGCTTCTATAGTAATATTTTCATTTAACAAATCTAAAGTTTTAATCTGTTGTTCATCAGTGTGGACTATATCACCAAGAATAAATCTGTATCTTTCTATAGAATCATTTGTTTTTTTAGATAACCATGCCAATATTCCAACTGTAAAATATCCTGTTACAATATCAAACGAGCCTTCTTTTATATATTTTTGAATCCATTCATAAACCTTGAGTTTATTTTTGCCATTTTCTTCATTGTCTAAAAGCATGGACTCTCCTTTGAATAAAAATATTGCTTCTTTTAATTATACAGACTATGGATTAAAAAAGGAATTTTGTTCCTGATTGGTTTAATAGTGGCATGTTATAAGTCTTTGACGAATTTTGATATTACAGAATAAGACGTTGGGTATAATTATATATCCCAACGTCTTAAGGCATATAGTCACTAAATATTAGGAAAATTGTCTATTTTAAAAGTTCTTCCACCGCTTCTTTATCTACATCCATAATATATTGAATTCCGCTGATTTCAGTTGCTTCGTGGGTCAATGAAGCTATGTCATCACGGGAAATATGCTCTAAAGAAAATTTACGCGAACCTGCCATTAATTGACGTAAACCTTGTGCTAATCGTTCATAATAAGTATACAGCCCTATCGCCCCTGTGGGTATGTTTTCAAAGATTTCATCCCCTAATTCCTTATGAAGAGAGCTTGCTGTTACAAAAATTTCTTCTTTTGTAGATCCAAAACGTTCGATATATACAGGAAGCCATTGTGATTCAATTGACTTACCGATATTTTTGCCAACCATTGCAGCAGCAATTGGAGATCTTGCCATACCGATAAGTTTTACAAAAGGTGCACCTAAAGCAAGTCCTTTAAAAATCTGGTCTTCAAAAGTAAATCCTCCTGCCACGGCAACTGCGGGAACATATCTGCCTTTATCGGAAAGCTGTTTTAAGTATTGATAAAGAAGTGCGTGTATATATAACGATGGAACTCCCCATTCGTTCATCATCCGCCACGGGCTCATACCGGTTCCTCCACCTGCTCCGTCAACAGTAAGCAAATCAATTTTATACTTTGATGAATATGCTACTGCCTGTGCAAGGGCAAAAGGACGATATGCACCTGTTTTAAGGAATATATACTTTGCCCCTGCCGCACGTAATTCTTCAACTCTTTTTGCAAAGGATTCTTCTGTCACCATACCAACACGGGAATGGCGTTCAAATTCTTTAAATGCACCCCGTTCAAAAGCTTTAATTACATGAGGGTCTGTTGGATTTGGTAATACAACATACCCGCGATCATAGAGCAGTTGGGCTTTTCTTAAATCTTTAATCTTAACTTCACCGCCTATATTTTTGGCTCCCTGTCCCCATTTAAGTTCAACACACTCAACTCCGAGTTTTTCAATTGCATATTCCTGAACGCCTAAACGGGTATCCTCTATATTAGACTGCACAATAATAGCACCATAGCCATTTTGTTGAAAATCCTTAAAAAGTTTTACCCTTCTTTTTAAATCAACCGTATCAACTACCTTACCGTTTTTAATTACAGCCTCGGTATCCATTCCAACGACATTTTCGCCAATGGTTAAACCTGTTCCCGCGAGCGCGGTTCCAATTGCCAGACCTTCCCAGTTATTTTTCGCAATATCCGTTGAGCCGATACCAGGAATAATCCATGGATAATGAAATTTTATTCCTTTATCATGTCCGAAAGCAACTTCCAAATTAACATTTGGGAATATTGCTTTATCGCTATCCGCTTCAATTCCCTTCGCTCCGACTACACCTCCCATGATATTGAAATGTGAATAATCAACGGGATACTCCTTTTCTGCGGCAGTTGTAATAACTCCAAAAGGTTGCGGATAAATAACCTCATGTCCGCGAAAAGCTGATTTGCCTATTTCACACATACCAATACAGCCGTCTACACAGGTTACACACATTCCGCTACTTGGTACGACAGAACCTTCAGTTCTGTTTTTGGTTAAAGTTGCTGCAGATGCATTAATTTTTCCGTAAGTCATTTTATATTACCTCCTTTTTTTCTTTTATTTTTACACATGTTCCGCATTCGCCTTTTAAACCCATCCAGCAATTATAATTTTCATTGAGTTCCAAACATGTTGGCTGAAGTTCATTACAACAACCATTGCATAATGCCGAGCTTGGATTTGCCCCTTCACATCTCAATGTACATGCAGGACAGATATATATACACCCTCCACACCTTCGACACAGGTCAGATGTTTTATTAAACGGTGTGGAAATTTTTAATTGATTACCTCTGTTAATAAAACCTATGGCATTTGCCATCATTTGTTCTTCACACATTCTGACGCACAAGCCGCAATAGATACATTTTTCCCATTTTGGTTTAAACCTGATTTTTTTCAAGCCCATCTTTGATGCCATATCCTGTAAAACTTTGGAAGTCGGACACTGGGCAATAAGAAGTTCCAAAATCATTTTTCTTGCGAAAATGATTTTTTTTGTACCGGTTCTTACTATAAGTCCATCTTCAATAAGGTATGTGCACGAAGTAACCAGTCTGCTTTTATCAGGTGGGCCAATCTCTACTACACATAAACGACAACCGCCCCATGGCGAAAGTCCCTCATTATAACAAAGAGTCGGAATATCCAGACCTAAAAAATTGGCAACTTCGAGTATTGTAGCTTGTTCGGATGCTTTGAACTGAATACCATCAATCCTTATTTTAGTCATTTATGCCTCCCCTGTTGTTTTTACAATTGCTTTGAATTTACATGAATCATAGCATATCCCGCACTTTATACATTTTTCCTGAATTATTGAATGTGGTTGTTTAGACTTGCCTGTTATTGTTTCCTGAGGACAACTTTTCTTGCACAGTGCGCAACCCGTGCATTTTTCAGGATCTATTTTATATCTGATCAAAGCCTTACATACGCCGGCACGACACTTTTTCTCTTTTATATGTTCAATGTATTCATCCTGAAAATATTTTAAAGTTGAAAGAACAGGATTAGCTGAAGTTTGTCCAAGCCCACACATTGATGTCATTCTTACAACTTTTCCCAATTCTTTAAGAAGTTCTAAATCTTCCTCTTTTCCCTGCCCTTCTATTATATCGGTAAGAATTTCATACATTCTTTGTGTTCCTTCCCGACAAGAAGAACATTTGCCACAGGATTCATTCTGTAAAAAATCGGTAAAATATCTTGCAATATCAACCATACAGGTACTTTCATCCATAACAATCAACCCGCCTGACCCCATTATTGCTCCTGCATCAATTAATGATTCATAATCTATTGGCAGGTGAAATAATTCAGCAGGTATGCAACCACCTGATGGGCCACCGATTTGGATGGCTTTTACACTTTTTCCCTCAGGCGCCCCTCCACCAATGTCAAATATTACTTTATTAAGAGAAACCCCCATGGGAACTTCTACTAAACCGCTATTTTTTACTTTCCCTACCAGAGAGAATATTTTGGTGCCTTTACTTGTTTTTGTTCCTATCTCAGCAAACCAGTCTTCACCTTTTTCTATTATTATTGGAATATTTGCCCATGTTTCAACATTATTTATAACTGTTGGTTTGCCAAAAAGTCCGTGTTGGGCAGGGAATGGCGGTCTTTGTCTTGGGACACCTCTTTTCCCTTCTATAGATGCAATTAATGCGGTTTCTTCACCGCAGACAAATGCGCCTGCCCCTTTGGCTATTTTAACATCAAAATCAAAATTACTGCCCAATATATTTTTACCAAGTAAACCGGCTTTTCGTGCCTTTTCAATGGCGATAGTTATATGTTCTACTGCCAGAGGGTATTCATGTCTTACATAAAACCATCCTTCAGTAGCACCGATTGCATAAGCCCCTATCATCATGCCTTCAAGTATACAGTGCGGATTACTTTCAAGCACGCTTCTGTCCATATAAGCACCGGGGTCGCCTTCATCTCCGTTACAAATCACATATTTTATATCACCTTTTGCTCTTTTACAAAAATCCCATTTAAAACCTGTAGGAAATCCAGCTCCGCCACGTCCTCTTAATCCTGATTTTTTAATTATTTCTATTATTTCTTCGGGTTTTAGCTCAGAAAGCGTAATTGTCAGAGATTTGTAACCTCCTAATGCAATATAATCTTCTATACTTGTCGGGTCAATCAAACCATTATTTGCCAGTACAATTCTTTGTTGATTTTCATAAAAAGGTATTTCATCTTCTTTTTTTATTTTTTTACCTGTAATGGAATCAGAATAAAGAAGCCTTTCTATAATTTTCCCTTCTGTAATAGTTTCTGTAATTATTTCAGGGATATCCTGTACAGTAATATTTTGATAAAATATTTTTTCAGGGTGTATTACAACTAAAGGACCATGTTCACAAAAGCCATGACAACCGGTTTGCTTTAAATCCACTTTTTTACTTAACTTTTGTTCCTTAAGTTCCTTTTTAAATGCCTCTGTAACTTCCTGCGCCCTTGAGGCACGACATCCTGAACCACCACAAACCGTAATACAAATTTTGTTTATATCATATTGACTGAGAATTTTGGTTCTCCAGTCATCCAATTGATGTATTGATTCTAATTTATTCATTTTTCACTTAGCCTCATGTTCCTATTTTTTTATAAAAACGTATCTTCTCAATATTATGTCATTCCGAACTTGTTTCGGAATCTCGATTTTAGATGCTGAAACGAGTTCA
>Ga0208863_1002139_pt1 | contig 10648 bp, 13 predicted proteins | sample RifOxyD3_FD_184040 | JGI IMG/M metagenome (GOLD analysis project Ga0208863, IMG submission 184040) | Soil microbial communities from Rifle, Colorado - Rifle Oxygen_injection D3 (SPAdes) | ecosystem: Environmental > Terrestrial > Deep subsurface > Rock core/Sediment | place: Rifle, Colorado...
CCAATGAACGAACAAACAAATTATCATCCCATTGGTCTAATTTTCTATTAGCTGATTTTGCATACCAGGGAAATTCAGGCACATATACAACTTCCATTTTGCCAGATAAATTATATTTTGGACTGGAGTATATCCAGACGGAGTATTCCTTGTTATTTACAGTAAAACTAACCTGGTAGTTATGTATTATATCTTTATTCTTTGCATATGTCTCTGAATAAGCTATGATATTTCCGAAAGTTTTTTTTCCATTCAACTGTAAATTACGTTCTAATAAGACATATACAGGAAACATAAATTGTCCCAGAAAAAAACCAAATGGAACAATCATTGTTAAAATTGTAATAATCAAATGCCTTATTTTAAAAGAATCGGTTTGCATTTTACTGTGTTTATAAATCAGAAACAAACTAACATATTTCGATAATATTATATGACATTATAATGAAAAATTAAATGATTATTTTTTTATTTTCCTTTTTTCCAGCCACTCAATTATATGACTTAAAAAATCGCGTTCTTTGGGAATAAAATTATAACCTACAACAATAATTGAAATTGCAAGCCAGAACGGATTGGCGGTTAAAACAGCAATAAAGGCAAAAAATACGCCTATTATACAGGATAGTATAAACGGTAATGTAAAAATCTCTTCCAAAATATAATTCCTGTCAAACTTTTTGTTTTTATCTTTCTCATTCCAAAATTTTTCCACAGGAACATAAAGCAAATCCGCTTCACATTTAACACATTTTAAATTGTTCAATGAGTTCTTAGTCCGACATTTGGGGCAAATTTTATCTGACATTTTTTCTCCTTTATAATGATTTTAATCGAAAGAGTTCCCTGATGTTTACGTCGGGGTTGCCAAAAATATTCTTGGAATTTGCTGTGTAGTGATAATTTTTTGGTAAAATACCCCGTAGGCTTGCCTCAGAGATAGTCTGAAAACCGCGAATTCCTTTATTATGACGCAAACCATGAAAATAATTTGGTGGCAAAATAATTTAAACAAAGCCCTTGCTTCCTCCCTCTCCCTAGAACTCTAAACTCTCCCTAAGCGAAGCGTGCATCCCCTAACAATCGGGTCAATGATTTCTACATATTATAGGAGAACAAAATGAATAAAACTTTTTTAGCGTGCATCCCCTAACAATCGGGTCAATGATTTCTACCACTGCCGTTTCTGAAACCTCCTATCCATGCGGGTCGGTTTAACGATTTTTCCGGATGTATACCCCCCCATAGGGGGTAAGGTTAAGGACTTCTTTACAATCGCTGTAACCCGCATAATTCCTACAAAAAAAAAGTTCCGCATCGTTTTTTCAACTTTCCAAGTTTTATGCACCTTTGAGGCAATTGTTAAGAAGGTTAAGAAAGATGCGTAAAAAAATAGGGTATCTAAGTGCTTCTTATATGCTGTATCAGTATTTCATAGCAAGGTTATGTTCATTAATTTTTAGTTAAGGCAATCCTTAACCTTCTTTTGCCTTTAATTTTGACCCTGATTTTATTCAGTTGTCAAGGTACATAGCAATCACTTTTGTGATTTATATTAATATTAACAGGGTATTTTTGCCTGTCAAGAATTTTTTGATTTTTTTTCAATATATTTTACATCTATCATATTTTTAAAATGTTTATCTTGTGTCCAGATAATAGCATTGCATTGTCTTGCTGTTGCAAGAATGATACTATCCGCAAGAGGAATTTTAAAATCATAACTTAATTTTGCAGATAAAATAGCAAGAGTCATATTAAGTTCAGTAACATATCCCTGTTTCATTAATGCAACACCCTGAAAAGCCGAATGTTCATCTTTCTCCTGCAATATTTTTTTAAACACTTCTAATATACAAATAGAAGGGACAAGTAAATTTTCTACATCTTCTAAAGGAGCAGCAAAAAAATCAGCATTTTTTCCATTTGAAAAATATTCAAGCCAGGCGCAGGAATCAACTAAATTCATACCCGGTCATCATCTCTTTCTATATTTGTATCTATTCCCTTAAGAAAACCACGCATATCTTTGATATTTTTTACAGGAATAAACTCGATACGATTTTCATAAGGAATAAGTTCCAGTTTTTGACCGGGATAAATCTTAAAAATTTTTCTTATTTCACGAGGAATGACAATTTGATATTTTGAGGATACTGTTACATTCATAAAACACTCCATCGATCATCATATAGTAAAACAATACTTTAATCGATAGAATATGTCAATAATTAAATTATTGTTATTATTACAGCTCTTTCTCTTTTATCATAAGCCCCTGATAAAATTTTAAATTCAACATTTGCTCCGACTTTGATTTTAGTATTTATTATATCAGTTGAATTCGTTCTAAAATAAATTGATTTATTGTTTTCATATTTTATAAAACCATCAGCCCCTTTTTCATTATTATGAAGTATTTTATCAATTTTACCTTTAACTAGCTGATTATTTGAATATTTTTTATCTCTTGTGTCATGTTCATAAAATTTAAAACTATCCCAATATTTTCTTAATTCCCTTTCAAGTTCTCTTAGTTTTTCTATTGGAATGGTTTCTTTATCAAATTGTTTTAATTCTAACGATAGCTTTGAGGGTATGCTCCAATTTGCTTTTAGACGTATTAATCGCGATAAAGAATAATGATTGAATGCCAAATCGTTTTCTTCTTTTTTCTTTAAAAGTTCACCCAAAAGAAAAAGTAAATCAACTTTGTATTCAAGGCTCCCAAAATTATTAACTGCCTGTATAGCATAATTAAAAGCATTGTCAACATCTCCCGATTCTTTATAAAGATCTGCAATTTCTTTTTGGATGAACCATTCTTTTTTACGTTTCAAAACCTCGTTAAGTTCTATAATTGCTTCTTTTAAATTGCCTGAACTTTTTTTTGCAAGTGCAATTCGTCTTGCAAACCATACATCATTTGAATAATGAAATTTGTTAAATGTTTCAAGTGCTGCTTTAGAAATTTCATAGCACTCATTAAATCTACCAAGTTTCATTAATGCTTTTGATTTGTATGCAAACCAGCTTTCTTTGTCTGATGCCAATTCCATTGTTTTTGTTTTTCCTTTAAGCTCAATTTCAATGGTTCGACAATCCGTCTTTAAGATATCAGGAGTTACGAGGGAACAAAAATCATTTATAAATTTCCAATCAGGCTTTGGCTTTCTCTTTTCTATTTTTAGAACTGACGTGAATAGTTTGGAAAAAATAGAATATGCAAAATTATTGTTGATTTTAATAATTAATGGTATATAGGTTTCTGTTTTCTGAATTATCTCTGATTTTGCATAATTATAATTTTCTTCAACTAAAACATTTTCATCTTCATCAAATATTTCAGTTTCATTTTGATTGCTTTCATTATGTTTGTTTTCGGACTTGAATTTAAAATACAAAATCCATCCGTAAGAAACCAAAACCCGCTCTTTGGTGTTTTCATCAATGGTAATATTGTAAACATCAAGGAATTTAAACGCACTGTCAATGTAATTTGTCTTTTGTAAGGCATTAAGCATTGCACTAACCAAAAAATCATTTTCTCTGATTTGTTCTTTTGTAAAAGCTGTTTTATTTTCTTTAAAAAATTTCAGGGTATCACTAAACTTTTTTTCTTTGTTTAGCTTACAAATATTCTGACTGAATTGGATTAAATTACCGCTCATAAGTTGTAATGAAACCTACATTGAACTATTATAATTTTATCCTTATCAAGCTTATAAACCAGGCGATGTTCTTCATTTATTCTTCTTGACAGATAACCGGATAAATGCCCTTTTAAAATTTCAGGCTTACCAAGACCGTGTTTATCATCGGGATTCCTGTTTATATCTTTTATTAATTCATTTATTCTTTTTAATATTTTTTTATCTTTTTTTTGCCAGTAAATATAATCTTCCCAACCTATTTCAGTAAAACAAACTATCATTTTTCCATTAACTTTCTTTCTTTAACTTTACCCTGTTCTACCTGAGCAATAGATTTTAAAAGTCTGTCTCTGTTAGCTGAATTTGAAAGAAGATACATAGTCTCCTGTATTGAGTTATATTCGTCAAGTGAAAGCATTATGACATTTTTTCCGTTTTTATTTGTAATAATTACAGGTTCATAATTATTACACACATCATTGATTATAGTCTTTAAATTATTTCTTGCATTTGAATAATTAACCGCCTGCATTTTTCTTCTCCAATACATTGTACAATATATTGTCATTTTAACGTCTTTTTTTGCTTATGTCAATTGCTATCTGATATATTTTTTGGGGTATAAATACACAGTGAATGCTATAATAAAACTGTAAAATTTATTGCAAGTGGAGAACCTATAATCATGGGAAATAATATTTTAATTTCTACTATAGGACAATCATGGTTCATTGTTCCTGAAATTTTTTATTTTATCAACCCTGAAAATAAATTTTATTCCCTACATCCAGATTTTAATCAGATTATGGATTTATATGACAGCCAACAGATTCAACCTGCTTCACAATTATGGCTCATAGGGACTGATAATGATGAGACCAAAAAAGGTATAGAAAATTGCAAAGGCTGGTATTACAAACTAGAAAATTTAAAAAAAGAAAATTTAAAATTTTTTATTCTCAAAAGGGTATCTGATATTGATGACCCTATAAAAAATGAGAGAATGGCTGAGTTGATTTACCGCGTTGTCTTCCATGCCAAGCATATAGTTAAACAAACAGGCAGTAAACTTTATTTATCTCTTACAGGCGGAAGAAAAACCATGTCTTCTTATGTGCAAAAAGCAGGAGAGTTTTTTGGGGCTGATTTATTGTTTCATATTATTTCAAGCAATGAAACAGAATTAAATAATATCCTAAAAAACCCTGATATTGATATATTAGAAAAAATTAACCTGATAAAAAGCAACCAGGATATAATAAAAAATATTTTTCCTGTAATTATTAAAAACCAAAACAATATCTGGGATTATGTTTTACACCATATTAACAAAAGTGATATTGAGCTTGAGTATCCGGATTGTGTTAACTCTGTTGAAATATCTTCTGAAAAGTTAAGGCTAACAGAACGTTTAAATCATACTTTGAATAATATGAAAGCAATAACATATAGCTTTTTTAAAACCATTGCCGAAAATGACTCTCATGAAAACTTTAGGATGTTGAATCTGTTGCCAAAAGAAAAAATAAAAAAATTAAGAAATGAATTAATTGGAATAGATGATAATAAACAGATTGAAGAGCTTGAATGGCTCAAAAAATTGCCTAAAGCTGATTTACATTGTCATTTTGGAGGTTCTGCTTTCCCTGAGGATATTATAGATATATGTGAAGCAGGATGGGACGAATTATCTGCTGATAAAAAAATACAAATATCACGAATAATTGAGCAAAGTTATATTGATAAATTAATTAAAGAAGAGAACAAGTCAGAGCTAAAAAAGATTATTTCAAAACAAAATTTTGAAAATTATAAAGGGATTCAAGTTCATGAGATAGCATACGCGTTTCTGTCCAGATTTAAAGACAAAAGTGATTCATTGCAATCAATAATTTATAATGACATTGAGCCTAAAAAAATAAAAAATATCGGTCTTATCGAATATATGAAACTTGGTGATTTGCAAGGCTCTACAATACTACAGACCAAAGCATCTATAGTCAGACAGGCAGAATTATTATATAAAAGAGCGATAGAAGAAAATGTCAGATATATGGAAGTGAGAATGTCACCTCTCAATTACAGAAAAGGAGGTCTTGACTTCCATGATGTCATAAATATAATAAGAGAAACTTTTGGGCAGTTATATGAAAAGGATAAAAAGTGTAGTAAATCTGATTGTCATAGGTACCAAGCATAGTACAAATGTTAAAGACAATATAGATGATCTGATGGAATACATGAAAGAAAATGAAAAAATAGACATTCCTGAAGGTTATCCCGAATTAGTCGGGTTTGATCTTGCTGGAGAAGAAATGGGAAATTCTCCTGAAAAATTCAAACAAGATTTTGAAAAATTACATGCAAATTGTTTTAAAATAACAATACATGCAGGAGAAGAGGATATCAACGCTGACCATATATGGCAGGCAATATATCATTTGCACGCAGACAGAATAGGACACGGTTTATCTCTTGCTAAAAAACCCGATTTGCTTGATAAGCTGCGTTTCAGACAAATAGGACTTGAAATGTGCCCTACAAGCAATTATCAGACCCAAAATTTTGACAAGGACTATCCATTAAAAAAATTGTTTAAGGAATATATAAATGTTACTGTTAATACTGATAACAGGGGGATTTCATTCACTACCCTTTCCGATGAGTATTTAAAAGCGGCTCAAATGACTAACGGAGGTCTAAGTAAATGGGAAATTCTTAATATTATAAAGATAGGTTTTAAGCAGGCTTTTTGGAATATAACATCTTTATCTGGGCTTATAAAGGACATAGATAATGAAATATATGAGACTGTTTCAGTTTTTTAATAAACTTATGTAATTTAACTTTTCATATAACCATAACCAACCGCTGTTTTAGCACCGATACCATGTTCTTTCAATGCTTTTTCAAGCCATTTTTTTGTTATATCAGCCAAAGTGCCGATACCTAATTTTGTATCTTCAGTATTAATATTTTCTCTAACTGCAATCATAAAATTAAACTTTGTATTTTTTACGGTTAAAAAATAAATAGGAACAGGATTAAGATAATCAGCAGGCGGTTTTTTTCCATTATAGTAATCTCCATAGTGAGGATTCATTACATCAGGTTCTATTTTAGGGGATTCAAATGGCATAGCATCAAAAAATATTACTTTTCCGGCATGCTCTTTTCCATAATAACTTTTTATTTTTTGTTTGGATTTTTTATCTTTAAGCTCTTCAGGACAGCCAAAAATATCACAAAAAGTTTGATTTTGAATTGCCTCTGATTCATTATTATTAAAACATTCAGTTATAATCCAACTTCTTATTACTCCTTTAATTGAACTTGCCGGAATATATGGTATGCCATAGATATGATGTAATGTTATGGAAGTTTCATAAACAGATTCTCCTCCAAGCCCGACGATTAATCTCCAATTTGGAGAAAATTGCGAATGTTCTATTGAATAACCTTTTTCTCTATAGGAATTTTGTATAAGTTCAAAATTTGATTTTATTTTATTGAAATTCACTTTAGAAAAATCTGCATCTATTTTATATTGAATATTGCCTCTATCTGTTTTGAACAGTATAAATTTATCTTTTTCAAATCGGGCAGTTTTATTTAATTTTAGATAAAAGTTATCAATATTATTTATCTGGATAATATTTTTGGTGTCTTTAGGTAAATAATATTCGCATGTTTGCTGATTTTGGGAGATATTTTTATCCTGCTGTCCTTGAGAATGGGCTGGTCTATTTTGTTGCATCCCTGCAATTCTAACATTTTCTGCAGCAGCAAGTCCATTTTTCCCGATCCCAATTTCAAATTCAACTTTTTTATTTATTATTATTTCTTCTTTCCTAGCATTTTTTACATTGCTAATATGAAAAAATAATTTTGGATATTTTTCACATTCAATAAATCCAAAACCTCTATCAACGTTAAAATCAATAATTGTTCCTTCCATTTAAGTTACTCCTAATTTTTATCTTTTTTATCTTCAATTAAACCATCAGCAAATCTTCTAAGCCAGTTTAAAAAAGCCATTACCTCATTTGTTAATGCTTTATATTCAGTAGAATTTATCTCAACGACTTTTTTTACTAATTGTTCAAAATTAGTTATATTACCTAAGTCAATGATTTTCTTTTTATCTTGTTTTAACCAGTTAAATATATTGTCTCCAATTTTTTTATAAGCTTCTTCTTTTTTTCCAAACATAAATGCAAAGGTAGCTCCAATACCATTAGTTTTAATAAGCATTGGTAGTTTTTTTACATAAGATTTGTAATTTTTAACATTTTTACAATTTTCTGCACATTCATATGCAAAATTTGCACGTCCCTGTTCTATTCCATTTATTGTTCTTATTGTGGTTTCTGGCATAAATCGCTCCTATTCTACAAATTTACTTTTCACAATACCTTTACCAAGTGTTGCATTTCCACCAACTTGGAATACTGCTGGTAAGGATTTTTTGAAGAAATTTTTTACATCTTCTTCTTTGTTAAGCGGTAAGTCTTTTTTTCTTTCCTCTTTTGCAAACACAGGAGAGAATAAAACAAGTGAATACATAATACTTTCTGCAGGCAGGTATTCTTCTGTAAATAAAGCTCCTGTTTCAACGGTTCCTGTTTTATTATCAATTTTGGTTCTGGTTATAACTTCTGTAGAAAGTTTAACGAAATCTCTGAAGTCATCATCATGTAATATTACCAATTTATCTTTTATTTCATCGATTCCTGTTATTGTAATAATTTGTTCTGCAATCGATTTATCTTCTGTTATTGTAAATGAATATTCTTCCAAAATAATATTATCCTTGATAGCTACATTACCTTTATTGCTTACTATAGCTTTTCCTATTTCAACTTTTGGTATATTGAATGCGCATTTCAATTCGCACATTACCATTTCTTCCTTGAATTTTTTCAATACACTTGGACATGTTGTATAAGCAAACACGCCTTTCATTGATTTTACGGGAAACAGTAAAATTCGTGCATCAGTGAACCCAAGTGCCCCGGCGAATTCAGAATTATCTTTAAATTTTGTTTTTATGTTATCACTGACACCTGCATCATCATAGCCAAAAGCGAGATGTAGGGCTATATCAAAATCTTCAGCATATCCTTCAATAATTTCTCCTTTTTTAGTATCAGATAGCTCCTCAAAAGTTTCTCTGATACTTCCTTTTAAGCTCGATGCCTCAATTTTGGGGAAATCCGTGTGACGTTCCCTTTGAATTGGTAAGTCAACCACCCCTAAATCCTGCCCGCTTCCTGCATGAAGCGGTGTTAATACCTCCAAAAATAATGGCGTAGCTGTTTTAAACATTTTGTCCTCCTTTTTTATTTAATTTTATTCCAAAAAATTTCATTTAAAGATTCTTTATTTATCAAAATTTGTCTGTCAACAATTATTAAATCAAGCAAAGCGGCTCTTTTTTGATATTTTTCTTCTATATTACCATCTTTATCTCTCAATTTATTATCAAGAGTAAACAAAAAACCTTTTACCTTAAGTCCAAAATTTTTACTCAATGCAGATAGTTTGTAAAGCGTTTCATTTAAAAGGCTTCTATCATCATCCTGTAAAGCTGTTTTACATTCTATTACATATAGTGAATTTTCATGCATAAACACTACATCAAGCTCATTTGGAGTTTTGTTTTTTTCAATCTGTATATTTAGATTAATGTAAGTGTCTTTAATATTTTTATGTTTTTTTACAAGGAAATAAACGTATTCTTCAAACCATCCGCCGGTAAAGTATTCAGTTTGTTTCTGTTGTAATTCAGTTAATTCAGAAAAATCTAAATTATTTAAAAATTGTTTTAAATTCTCATCTAAAATGACTTTTTTATCTTTTCTTTTTTTTCGCAACAATTCGAGTATATTACTATCAATTTTATTATTTATAAATTTATTAAATATTTTAAGCGTTTTATCTTGTTCAAATACCAAATTATTTCTTTTTTCGCTTTTTGTTTTTATTTCAATTCCATAAGCTGATAAATATTCCTCTACATTGGCTCTATATTTTATAGAAAAAGATCTGTTTTTCAAATAAGGATGAATTTGTATATAATTATTTCCTATTGGAATATAGTAAATTTTGGCTCCTCGTTCTTTAAAAAAATTATATGCTCCTATTGACATCATTTTAGTGCCGCCTGTTAAGTTGACAACGATTTCTTCGCCTCCCTCAAACATGTCTTTTAATTTATCCGCAATATCATCAGAATTATTTTCATCAACTATAATTTCCGGTATTATTTTGCTTTGGTCAATGCCAGTGCTCTTAATTATCATATCTAATTTTTTCTTCTTCTTCATTTGTTCTGTAGAAATAAAGATGTATTTATCAAATTCCCCAATCTCTTTTATAAAAAGAACATTTGGCATTGTTTGCTCACTTAACAATGAGACCAGAATTTTATTCATTTTCATACCTCCGAAATATTTTATGTTTAAATATTTTTTTTACTTCTATTTCACCTGATTCATGCCGGATTTCTTTTGCTATTCTTTCTGTCGTCGCATAAATCGGGATAAGATTATTTGCAAAACAGAAATTAACCATAATATGGACTAAACCAAAATCACCCTGAATTAATACATAATCATTTTTATCGGTATTTTGAATTAAAAAGTCTTTGAAATCTTGAGTGTAATCATATAATGTTGTTATTTCCGGGTTTACATTACTCCATTTATCCTGTAAATCATCAGGAAGGTAAATATATTCATCAATACCAAGATTATGAGCATCTGTTTTTTGCTCTTCGGTTAATGTATGTGAAAATAATAACAATAGTTTAGACATTGCTTTTCCCTACAAAGCAAATCCCGAAACCTTCATTTTTCTTTTCATCTGAAATAGATTTATTATAAAAAACTTTAACAGCTTCCTGAATAGAACCTTCAATAATTTCAAAATAATATACACTACCTGCCGGGACAGCCTTTTTCATTGCTTTGGGTTTGTTTTCTTTCATGTCA
>Ga0208863_1002141_pt1 | contig 10643 bp, 7 predicted proteins | sample RifOxyD3_FD_184040 | JGI IMG/M metagenome (GOLD analysis project Ga0208863, IMG submission 184040) | Soil microbial communities from Rifle, Colorado - Rifle Oxygen_injection D3 (SPAdes) | ecosystem: Environmental > Terrestrial > Deep subsurface > Rock core/Sediment | place: Rifle, Colorado...
TGCGCTGGTGCTCTGCTGCGACGAGAAAAGCCAGGTTCAGGCACTCGACCGCACACAGCCCGGACTACCTTTGAAAAAGGGGCGTGCGGCAACGATGACACATGACTACAAGCGCAACGGCACCACCACACTATTTGCCGCACTCAATGTATTGGACGGAACAGTGATCTCCCAGTGCCAGCAGCGCCACCGCCATGACGAGTGGTTAAAATTCCTGAAGAAAATCGACCGCGAAACGCCCAAGGATAAAACGCTGCACCTGATCGCGGACAACTATGCCACGCACAAGCATCCCAACGTGCAAGAGTGGCTGGAAAAGCATCCGCGCTTCAACATGCACTTCACGCCCACTTCGGCATCGTGGCTGAATATGGTGGAGCGATTCTTCCGCGACATCTCGGAAAATCGTCTGCGTCGCGGAGTATTCCGCAGCGTGCCTGAACTGGTTGCGGCCATTGATGAATATGTCGCACACCACAACAGCAAACCCAAGCCGTTTATCTGGACAGCCAGTGCGCGCGACATCTTGCAAAAGGTCATCCGCGCCAACAGTCGCTTAAGTTCCAAACAGAATGGCGCACTACACTAGCATTCAACTTCTGACGGAATTGAAAAAAAAGAAAAAACGGATATTTCAAGAAGTCTTTATGTTGGATGGGCGGCTGTTGAAGGCACTTGATATTATGCAAGTGTAGAACTTAAATTTAATGTGTTGTATTTACCTTGTTTTGCAACAGATCACATAATGTGCCACTAACTTTGCGACCCACGTTACCCAGTACAGTGAACTACGATAGCTTCAATTGCACCTTTGATTTTCTGCCCGGCGATGCTGGGGGAATATATCCAGCTAATCGGCAACTTATTCCCTCGACTTTCTTGCCCTTCACGAATCTGATCGTATGGCACGCCATAACCTTTCCTTTTGCAGCCAGTTCTGGCAAATAGAGGCGCACTTCAGCAAGTGGGATGCCCGTAGCTAAAGCGATCTCCGTATCGAGCCGCTCACCATGCGTTTTCAGGTAATGCAGAATTTCTTTCATTAGGACTCTTGGCGTTACCTTGGATATTTTCAAGCTTGAGATTGTGAATGCTGGCGCACTGCTACATATTCCGGAGCAACGCACATCCAGTCAGATCATCTCGATCAACTCACAGACCATGAATATCTCAACCATATATCGCATCCCGGCATTTTAACCAGCCAATAGCTCGCAAAACAAGCCTGATAAATTCACTCGACGACTTCGACCTGAACCCATTTAATGATCGAACCTTGATCGGTTTCCACTGGTCGAGCCACGAGCAGGATCGCGCCATTAGGCACAAGACTCACCGCTTCCTTGTTCTTCACGGCATCAACCCAACCGCCATGAAGACCAAGTTCTTTGTCCCGCTCGGCCTCCTCAATGATTTGGCAAACGTCTTCCAATGAGATTTCGGTGAGTGTGATGTCAGCGGTCAGTGATGAAAGCATCCCAAGGTCGAATTGGTCCGTCAGCAGATAACGCGGCGTTTTACTCATGGCTCTACCTCTGCCAGGCTTCCCTGTACATCCCCTGCCATAAACCGCTCCAGTCGGCGAAGGGTGACGAGCATGTCGGACAGGTAGTGCGCCTGGCGGCGATATTGACTTGCCTCGGTTTCGACCGCTGCTACCAGATCAATATCCCACCCAACGGTGTGTAGAAGCAGATCATCCATGCAGTAGGAAAATATCTGTGAATCCCGCCGTCGGCTTTTGTTTCGCTTCTGGATATATGTCCGGCGTTTTGTTCTTCCAGTTTCCTTCTTGCCATGCCAGCTAATCGTGTACCATTCAATGGAAATGGCGCTTTTGTTTTTATTCATGCGCACCCGGAACTCGAGCGTGTTCTGCTGACTCCAATCCTTGCTCTTGTTCGTGTCCATGACTTCCTGCAAGTAGCGGTTCCCGAGGTCTTTGGCATTGTCGAATACCTCCTTCAGTTGCCCATGAAGCATAGCCTTCACCTCCATAATCCATTCGTCCATACGCGCTTCATTCCCTTTTTAAAGTTAAGGATTGGTAAGCTACATAATCCTTCTGGGCAATACACCTGCATACCTCGTATATTGATCGGACTTACATCTATTGCTACGCTTCATATCCCTCAAGCCAATGCGCTATTGACGGGGTTTCTGACTGACCACAGACCGATGGCGCAAAGCCAAGGATCATTTTTTTACCCATAAGGTACGAAACCATCGAATCCTTTTGTTATAAGGATTCATGGGGTGAATCGTAATTTCCGCCCCCTGCCCTGCGTGGCCGAAATACGTCTTTTTTGGTCACATTTCAAAATCTGCGTATTCCAGCATCGCCATAGCATCAGGTTCTCTGGCGGTTCATACAATGTTTTTTATCTCTGGAAATAAACGTTGTGTCCTTGCAGGTTTTCTGCCGTGTAACTGCCAGTTTTAGTCGCCTCACTTTGGGCATGTTGACCAACGAAGTACACCTGGAGAAAACCTGACATGAATGTTCTCGGAATCGATATTGGCTATTCAAATCTCAAGCTGGCCTATGGGCAGCAAGGAGCTGAACCTAAAGTTTTGTTGCGCCCGGCTGGCGCTGCGCCGGCAGACCGCATGGGTGAAAAAATCGGCAGCAATGAGGAGGAAGATTTTCTGCGCGTGCTGGTGAACGACGTGCCGTTTGTCGCGGGCATATCACCGGATCGCGCCGAACTCTGGAGCCGTGAGCTGCATGAAAACTACCCGTCCACCGACTCTTACCGCGCCCTTTTTCACGCTGGTTTGTTGCTGTCCGAATTCGATCAGATAGACCTCGTCGTGACCGGCCTGCCGGTTAATCAGTACCTCAACCATGAGTTACGGGAGCGACTGTCCGGACAGATGCAGGGCGAACACCAAATCACGCCTCGCCGGAAAATCACCGTGAACAAGGTCAAGGTCGTCCCGCAACCAGTTGGTGGTTTCGTTGATTACGTCTGGAGTTTGCCGGATGCATCCGAAATTGAAGACAGCCGGGTTCTGGTAGTTGACCCCGGATTTTTTTCCGTGGATTGGGTTTTGATAAGCAATGGCGAGTTGCGCCGCCAGTCCTGCGGCACCAGCTTGGAAGCATCATCGGTGATTATCGATGAGGCCGTCAGGTTGATCGCTGAGGATTTCGGCGGCAATGTCGGCAGAGAACGGCTTGAGCACACCCTGCGCAATGGCCTTGCCCATGTGCGCCTGTTTGGCGAGCGTGTCGAAGTGGCATCCTATCTGAAAAAGGCCGCCGACAAGGTAGGCCCCATCGTGACGGCCAGGTTGCGAGAATCCCTGCGGGGAGAAAATGCCAGCGCCGACATGGTGCTGCTCGTGGGGGGCGGTGCCGGTTTTTTTGAGACTGCGGTGAAGGAAGCATTCCCGCAGCTCAAGGTGTCATCGCCGGATTCTCCGGTCTATGCGAATGCGCGGGGATTCTGGCGGATGGGAGTATGAGATGTCCTCGATCAGGATTGTCGTAAAAATCCCGACTGGCACTTACCCGGAGCTGGTTGCCGATCTCGACAGGGTTGCGCCAAGGGAACGTGCGGAGCGGATACGGTTGCTGGCGATGATTGGACTAAGGGAACTGCATCAGATTGAACCCATGAGTCGTCAGCAGCAAATAACGGCGGCTTCCCCGGAACCCGCCCCTGGTGCCAGTGAAACAAAAACCAGCAATTTCATCCGCAACCTGACTTCTAAACTCTGATCTTTGGACTCAAGTACGCGCCCCTACTTCACCAATTCCATCAACTTGCCATAGCTGTCTACCACATCATATTTAACCTGGTCGGATGTAATTTTGGTAAAGAACTTCCGGGCGCACTCGATTTTGCAGTCTTCAATTTTCCGCAACTCCATGGATGACATGGAGCCTTTGGTTTCGGCGATGAAGTAGATGTGTTTGACCGTGCCCTCATGGAAGGCAATGGCCCAGTCCGGGTTGTAATTGCCGACGGGCGTAGGGATAAAGAACCCCTTGGGCAGTTTGGCATAGACCACGACTTCCGCGCTGGTATCGAGTTCATTGACGAAGGTGCGCTCATTCTTTGAATCGGTGAAGACATAATCATAGATATGGTGGTCAACCTTGATTGCCTTACTGAAATCTTCCTTTGGTTTTTCCTGGGTAAAGATGTCTATGCCGTAGGTCTCACCGACTGAGTCGTAGCTCAGTTTCTCTATGATGACGGTGGCCTTTTGTTCATTGATCAGCCGTGCAGCTTTGGCGATAAAGTCTTCCGGGTTGGTTTTGTATTGGCTGAAAACCGCCACGTTGATGCCTTGAAGAATACTGGCGATGGTGCTACGGGTGAGCTGGGATTCCTCTGCCAGCTTGCCAATCAAGTCGTATTTGACGGCGGAATGAATGGAGTTCTTGTGGGAGTCTGTCTTCGTCTCCCTGATCTCGAATGACTCGCCCTTCTTGATGCCATCGTAGGTTGCTGTATCGAGTTGCTCGCCTTTGACTATGGTGTACTGTAGCGGGCTGACCTTGAGTTCCTTTTCCAGCGCGGCTACGCATTTCTTTATCAATTCTGGCGTTTCAAAGTGTACTGTGTATGCAGCCTTGTGATTGATGCGATTCCAAAGCGCCTTGAATTCCTTCTTCTCAAAGTTGGCGCTCAACGGATTCGTTTTACCTTTGCGATCATCGTCAATGCCTGGTATCTGCGCATCGCTAAAGACGCTGTCGATCAGTTGAAATACCTGTTCAGTGTAAGGCAACAGCTCAGCAGGTAAATCGGCGAGCTTGCCTTCTGTTTTTGCATCGTGATACGCCTGAGTGATTTTATCGCTATCGTCGGTGTAATCGTTTTTCAGCAAATACTTGTAAATCTGCTTTGCGATATGCGGCGTCACGACCACATCGCCACTGGCCGTTTTGAGCACTTTGCCGGTGAAGTATTCTTCGTCGGCAATGCGCGGGCGGGCAGACAGCGACTCGCTAATATCGCGCTGCAATGCAGTGACGAAGTCCTTGTAGCTTTCGCTGGCAACCACAGTCAGCACATTGATCTGGTGAACGGTTGCCGGATTATCCATGCGGTCGCCGTCCTGATTGACCGATATGCGCAAGCCACGGCCAACCTCCTGTCGGCGAGAAATTGTGTTGTCGCTGTGTTTGAGCGTGCAGATGACAAACACATTGGGGTTATCCCAGCCTTCGCGCAAGGCGGAGTGCGAGAAGATGAAACGCACCGGTTCCTCGAACTTAAGAAGCTGCTCTTTCTTACGAAGTATCAGATCGTAAGCATCGACATCATCAGTTTCCGTCGATCTTGCGCCAGTTTTTGGATTGACCAAGCGCTTATTCTTGTCGATGGAGAAATAGCCTTCATGCGTCCTTGATACCTGAATCCCTTTCAGGTAACGGTTATAGGGCGTGTCTTCCAGCGTCAGCACTTCATTGAGGTGCTGGTTGTATTCCTCTTCAAATATCTGCGCATACTCACCCGGATTTTCACCGTTTTCATCGTAGCGCCGGTACTTGGCGACCTCATCAATGAAGAACAGCGACAACACCTTGATACCTTGGTGAAAGAGCGCCTGTTCTTTTTCAAAGTGCGCTTTCACGGCCTCACGAATCTGAATGCGCCGCAATGCCGCCTCGTTTACATCGCCCGTGGCCTCCCCCGCTAGAATCACCACGCCGTTGGTGAAAGAAACGGTATCCGTGTGCGCATTGATGTCTGCAATGACAAAGCCCCTGTACTGGTCCAGCCCTTCGGAAATATCGAAAAGGTTATCGTTTTTGCCCAGCTTGCGCACCACGCGCTTGATGCCATTGTTTTGCTTAATTTCCAGCTCGATACGGGCTATCGGTGGCTTGCTGGTGGAAATCTCGATGGACTCCAGGTACAGATAAGCATTGGTGCCAGTCAAGCCCTTCACGGAAATGCCACGCACCGCGATCTTCTTCACCAGCTTCTGGTTATAGGCATCCAGCGCATCCAGCCGGTGGATTTTATTGTGCGTGGTTTTATGGGTGGCCGAATACCGAAGAACCATCAAGGCATTGAACTCTTCCAGCGACTTCAGGGTTTGCGCCCCTTCCATTTTCTGCGGTTCATCAAGGATTAAAATCGGTCGATTTTTCTTGATAACGTCAATAGGTTTGCGGGACTGAAAATCATCCAGCTCTTCATAAATGCGGCGGTTCTCCGCGCCCCGCGCCGCAAATGCCTGGACATTGATCACCATGACATTGATGCCCGCATCGGAAGAAAAGCTCTCCAGATTGTGCAACTGCTTCGAGTTGTAGATGAAGAAGCGGGCACGCTTCTTGTACTCTTCCAGAAAATGCTCGGCGGTAATCTCCAAGGATTTGAACACGCCTTCACGGATTGCAATGCTGGGCACCACCACGATGAACTTGCTCCAGCCATAGCGCTGGTTAAGCTCGAACATCGTTTTGACGTAGCAATAGGTTTTGCCGGTGCCGGTTTCCATCTCGACATCAAGATTGATCGGACAAACCCTGTTGCTGACCAACGAAGCAGAAAGCGGCAGATTCTGGCGCTGCTGAACCCTGTGAATATTTTCCAGCAACGCGGATTGCGTTAGCGCGATGTCCTCATTTTTGAAGCCATCCTCTCCGTGAATGGTTCGCTGTTGCGGCACACCTGCGGCCACTTTTCCGGGGTCGATTCGATACTTAATGCCGGTAGTATTAAGTTGCCCCGCGAAGCAATCTGCCACCGAATCCACGGCATTGGTCTGGTATTGCTGCTTTTTAAATTTTAATTTCATGCGCCGCATTTCTTCTGCATAACAAAAATAATTTGTACCAATAGAACAAATTGTTAATCACTTTTTTCTCTGCGATTTACTCTTTTTTCTCTGCAATTTTCCATAAAGAAGCCTTATCCGATCCGGCATTAACGATCAACTCATTACGCCTCATTTTGGTCAGCAAGTTATTGATCTTCGTTACCTTTTGGTCTGGGGTCAATGCCTCGCTCAGTTTAGGCAACAACAGCTTATCAATCTCATTGCGCGTGGCCTGGTTGAACTTCGTCAGGTAATCCGTAATCAGCTTGGCATAGAACTCATCATCCTGCGCACGGGTGCGGATATAGTCGGCTTTCGTCGCAGTTGCATTGGCAACGGTTGCGGAAACATGAAGATTGGGCTTATGCCCCTCAATGAGATTTGCGCGGCGCAAGTGTTTCACCATGGCCTCATCCAGTGGCAACTTCTTTTGCACCCGGTCGAGCGCGAAAATCTCCGGCAACGACAAATCCGTTTTTTGAATCAGCAGGCGGCTATAGGCCGGGTCAACAATGCTGCCGTGAATAGTCATTTTCACCGCCAGCGGCTCGCTCAAATCGTAGTCCGGCATCGGGAAATAGCGCCGCGCCTGACCGAGGTGCATCTCGAAAATGCCATAACCCATGGTGTCTATCATGTTCAGTTCGGCCATCGCCTGCGCCAAGAAGGGATTGCGGTAGCGTCTGGGGGTTTTGTTGCCGGTGCAATAGTCCGTCGGCACACCCTCAAAGAACGCCCCTTCATTCTCAAAGATCAGCCGGTCGGGTTGCTCCGTCACAATAATGCGGCCATTGCGGGCGTAGTCCTGATGGGCAATGCAGTTATGCAGCGCTTCCAGCACGATTTTCTGGTCGTATTTGGCCAGCTCAATCGCCAACAACTGGTCATCCGGCAGGATGCGTAGCTGGATGTTGCGTATCCTCTGGTAAAGGGCGGTCGTATTCAGCAGGAAGGGTGGGCCAAAGTGCTGGTAAGCACGCTCTGCGCCTTCCAGCTTCCAAGTCATCTGCGCGGGGTGGGGGGAAAGCAGGTGCGCAGACTCATCCTTGCCCAACAGCAGCAGCGTTGTGCGAGTGATCTGCCCGTCTTGCGTCAGCTTTGCGCGGTCGAGGAAAGTGCTATCCATCCAGCGCATCACCTCATCAGGCGCGAAGCGGTTGGCGTATTTTCTGGCAAACGACTCGCGTGCTCTGGTCAGGGCGCTGGCATCCAGATGCGCCAGCGTAGCACCCTGCACCACCTGCGCCGACCAGTCCGTAGCGCCCATCTGCCCGCGAATTTCATCCTGCTTATCTAGCCCCAGGCTCGTCAGACTCTCGCCCGCACGGGAGTAATAATGGCCCTTCCAGCCAATTGGCATACCCATGGGAGCGGCGGGTATCTCGAACAGCACAACGCGTCCTTGGGGAGCATGCAACTCGTGAATGTCACGAAAGGTGATGCTGGGCTCGGTATCTGCCGCGATCTGCATTTTCAGGCTATGCAGGCGTTCATGGTCTTGGCGATAGTCGCTCCCCACAACCGAACGGGTTTTATTATCCACACCAAACACCAGCCAGGCACGTTCTACGTTGCGCAAGTTGGCTTCGTTGGCAAGCGCCGAGAAATACTCGCCAATTTTGTTGGTGTCGTAGTCGTTGCCCGCCCGCTTGAACTCCACCACCTCGTTTTCCCAAGTAGCAATCAGGCTGTCCAACAAGGATTGTAATGTGGCTTGATCCATCGCCCGCCCCTTAGATGCTCTTCACTTCGGTGGTGGGCGAGATGAGCTTAAAGATTTGCTCGATATTGATCTTCACGCTGTCGCTGCCGAAACCGGCATCGCGGAAGACCGCGCGCAGGGGGTGGCGGGCGGCGAGCGCTTTGACGAAGTCCTCGTTGATGCCCGGCTCGAAGCAAGCGGCCAGTGCATTGCTGTCAACAAAGAACACTTGCTTACCGGCGATGGTTTCGGTCGTAATCGGCAACGCCAAATCCACGCCCCAATCGAGCAAGACCTGAAACAGTAAATCCTCGGCAGTACGATCCTCGCGGATGTTATCCACCTGCGCCAGCAGATCGCCTTGCTGCACCGCATCGGGGGCGTAGTAAACGTCCTTCATGTTGGAGCTGTCGATCTTCAGGACGCGGAAGCCGATGTCTAAATCTGGCGCAGTGAGCGCATTTTCATCTTTGATTTTTCGACCTGCACGGCGAATGCGTTCTTTGCCGATTTCGGCAATGGTTTTATAACCAGCTTTGAAAGCTTCGCCTTTTTCGTCACAGGCTTCAGGGAGTTGAACCATAATAAACTTGCGCTTGCCGCCGTCTTCGGCGTTAAGCCGCATCACGGCATGGGCTGTTGTTGAAGATCCCGAAAAAAAATCAATTAGCAGATCGTCTTCTCCAGTACCAATTTCTACGAAGCGCCTAATTAACTCTACCGATTTTGGAAATGAAAATATCTTCCCATTAAATAGCTTCTCAAAATCCCCCGTTCCTCTTCTACTGGAAACCTCATTATCTAACAGCAACGATCTAATCACCTTAGATGTATGCCTTGATTTTTGAACGATTCTGTACTCACCAGCCTCATTTTTGTACCCGATTATTTCCTTGTTTAGTCCCTCCTGAGCTTTAGGTTTCCCCCAGCGCCAAACCCTTGGAATGCCCTCTTTTCTTGAGACAACTGGCCAAACCTCAACCCAGCCATCATTCGGCTGGAGTGATATTTCAAAAAATTCATCCGATAATCTATTGTTTGGATTTAGGTAAAATTGATAATGGAGGTTTGGCCTCGTTTTAGGATTGAATGCAACATTTCCGTTATAAAGCGGATAAATATTAAATCCGCCATCCGCATCAGAATACCTAAACTCTTTCGACTCTTCGCGCAATTGATTGGTTACAGTTGCATCGATATTCTTGGCATAAAAAATTGCGTAGTCATGAGTTTTTGCCAAGTGCCCATAATCAATGCCACTTGGTGAAGCATTAACAACAAAAAGGCCAATAAAGTTCTGCTCACCAAAAATTTCATCGCACAATCTCTTTAGGGTGGCCTGCTCATTGTCATCAATTGATATTAAAATTACCCCATCATCCCGCAACAAATTCCGCGCCAGCTTTAAACGCGAATACATCATGCTCAACCAGTCCGAATGAAAACGCCCATTGGTATCCATATTGGCAACCAGTCGATTCCCTCCTTCATCCTTCTGATTAGATCGCTCCAAATAGGCTTCGGTATTCTCGGCAAAATCATCCTCATAAATAAAATCGTTCCCCGTGTTATACGGCGGGTCGATGTAAATCATCTTCACCTTATTCAGGTAAGTCTCCTGCAACAGCTTGAGCGCGTCGAGGTTGTCGCCTTCGATAAACAAATTTTGCGTGGTGTCGAAATCCACGCTTTCCTCACGGCAGGGGCGCAAAGTCTTGGCGATGGGAGCATTAGCCGTCAGCAGCGCTTCGCGCTTGCCCGGCCAGTTGAGCTGGTAGCGTTCCTGCGGGCCCTCGACAATGGAAGTAGATAGTTCCTGGCGCAATTGATCGAAATCAATGGAGCGTTTTACTGAACCATCTTCTGCCTTCGATTCGGTTACGCAGTTGGGAAACAGCGCGGCCAATTTGGCGATGTTTTCTTGTGTGAAGTCTGTGCTGTGCAGCTTGAGCTTATCCATAATTTTTCTCGCAATCAGTACGTCTAACGCGCTAATGTTTCAATATCGGCTTTAATGGCCCGCAGCCTGGAATTCAATTCAACTTTTCGGTTGAACTGCTTTTCTCTATGCAAGCGGATTTCCAGCTTGGCATGTTCGTTCTGCAGGCTGCGGAGTTGGTTTAGCCGCTCCACATGGCCTTTCAGTGCT
>Ga0208863_1002143_pt1 | contig 10639 bp, 8 predicted proteins | sample RifOxyD3_FD_184040 | JGI IMG/M metagenome (GOLD analysis project Ga0208863, IMG submission 184040) | Soil microbial communities from Rifle, Colorado - Rifle Oxygen_injection D3 (SPAdes) | ecosystem: Environmental > Terrestrial > Deep subsurface > Rock core/Sediment | place: Rifle, Colorado...
AAGGGACAATTGTAAACAGTAATGGAGACGGTCTTATGAACAGGAATTTTGCCAGTAGTACAAATATTGTAAAATCATTGGAACGTGCCAAAAAAGATAATGTGAAAGGTATCATTATAAAAATAAATAGTCCGGGTGGAACAGCTTCAGGGGCTCAGGCTGTGTACAACGAAATAATAAAACTAAAAAAATCAGGTATTAAGATAATAACATGTATGGGTGATGTTGCAGCATCAGGTGCTTATTATATTGCAAGTGCATCTGATGTTATTGTTGCTTATCCTTCAACTTTAACAGGCAGTATAGGTGTTATCTCGTATGTGCATAATTTTAAAGGATTAATGGATAAAATAGGTATAAATGCTACTGTTATCAAAAGCGGTCCTAATAAAGATATTGGTTCTCCATACAGGGAGATGAGACCTGACGAACAAAAAATATTTCAAGAAATAATTGATGATGTGTATAATCTTTTTATCGAAGCCGTATCTGACGGAAGAAAAATACCACAGGCAAAAATAAGAGAACTTGCAGATGGCAGGATTTATACTGCAAATAAGGCAAAATCGTTGGGCCTTGTTGATAAACTTGGTGGATATGACGAGGCGGTAACAATGATAAAAGAACTTACCAGCCTTAAAAGAGAGCCTAAAATATATGACTACACCCGAAGCAGGTTTGAGTCAATTTTTGAGAGAATATTGGGGAGTAATGCCTTTAGCGGTTTAAATATTTTGGCTCCTGGAAGTGAATATTATATAAAAAATCTTTATAGGGTGCCGTTAATGCTTTATGATGGTTATAGCGTTATGTTCTAAATGAAAACGATGCCAAAAGAAAGAATTATCGTAAACAATTTATATGGAGGTTATCCATTAAAAACTATTTTAAAAGATTTATCCTTTACATTATATGAAGGGGAACTTGTTGGAATAATAGGACCAAATGGAGCCGGGAAATCAACTCTTTTAAAGACAATAGCTAAATTTTTAAAAATTCAGTCAGGCAAAATAATTTTTAACAACAAAACCATAGATTCTTTTACAAGTGAAGAATTTGCAAGATTTACGGCTTACGTTAGTGTAAGTGAACAATTTTCACCATTTCCGATTCTTACCCGTCAATACGTTGCATTAGGCAGAACGCCACATCAAAATTGGTTTGGCACTCTGAGCAAACACGATAATGAAATAATAGATAAAGTCATGACAACTACGAAAATTAAGGACTTAACAGAAAGAGTATATAATTCATTAAGCAGTGGGGAAAAACAACGGGTCCAAATTGCAAGGGCACTTGTTCAGGAGCCATTGCTTCTTCTTTTGGATGAACCAACCGCACATCTTGATATAGGGTATCAAATAGAATTCATGAAATTACTTTTACAGACCACCGGGTCTGGCACAACCATTATGATTGTGCTTCATGATTTAAATCTTGCCGCAACTTTTTGCCATAGGCTTTTACTGCTTAATGCCGGTGAACTTACCATGATTGGCACACCTTTTGAAGTATTTTGCGAAAAAATTTTAAAGCGTGTTTACGGTAACAGCTGGGGAATAGACATTAATCCCAGAACAGGGACACCGTTTTTGTTCCCGATAATTTGATGTACGAAACAGGCATGCCTGTTCCCTACAAACAACCCAGGATCCATGTTTCGAGCAGAAGAACAGGTGAAGACGCTGAAGATTTCAATTTAAGTTCAATATTTAAAAGTTCTTCCAATGCTTTTTGCATTTGCTTTAAAGAGAATCGTTTCCACATCCATGCTTTTTTTATAATAAATGGATGAATTTTTAGTATTTTAATTATTTCATCATCTTTAGTATTTGCTGACTTCATTAATTTAATATAGTAAATGTATTTAAAATTTGTTATTAAAGATGCAAGCAGGGCTAAGGGATGTTCTTTCTGAAGAAAACGGTTTAATTCCATTAACGCAATATCTTTTTTATTTTCAGCAATATTATTAAGAATACTGAATACATCCCCTGTCGTATCTGTGATAAGTAATTTGACATCTGCTGCTGTGATTGTATCCCGTCTGTCTATATACGTTAAAAGCTTATCAATCTCCTGACTTAATCTGTACCGGTCACTACCAACTATATCAATAAAAATTTTCAACGCATCAGTTTCTATTTTTTTACTCTTGGTTTTTATATTCTCCAATACCCAGTTACTTAAATCTCTACCTTTTAAGGGAGCAAATTCTTTAACATAAGCATCTCTTTCAAGTGTTTTAGTACTGCTTAATCTTTTATCAAGATTAAGGGCTTTTATCAAAAGAAAATTAAGCGGATTTTCTATATTTTTGGTATCTGTAGCTTCTTTAGCAGCAAATTTAAATAATTCGGTAAGATTTTTGCTTGCAGAACTGTTTTCAGTTTTGCCTTTTTTGTGGATAAAATTTGCAATAACAACCCTTGCCCCGTCTCCAAATGGCGGAGACCTGTAAGCATCGGTTATCTGTCTGTAATTACTGTCATTACCGTCAAGGATATGTAAATTGAATTCTTTCCAGTCTTTGCTTACAGCATTTTCAATAAGAGTTTTTTGCTCTTTCTCTATGCCAAAAAGGTCTTCTCCGTAATATATATGAATTGCTTTCATAAAAAAATGTATTTACTTGGCCACGAATTAACACTAATTATCACAAATAATAATATACTAGTTCTTGGTCGGTTTGCATTTTGCAAAGCACCTTAGAACTAGATATGCTGAATATTTTAATACTTACTTTAATGCAAACCATTTATTTTTCAGTATAAATTTAATATTTATATTATAACTTTAATTTGTGGTTATTCGGTATAGGACTAACCATTTCTCTGCCTCACTATTTCATATATCAGTATCCCTGCCGCTATAGAAGCATTAAGCGATGAAATCTGGTTAAACATTGGAATTTTGACTATAAAATCACAATTCTTTTTAACCAGTTCCCTCAAGCCTTTTCCTTCACTACCTATTACAAGACCAACCGGGCCTTTGAGATTTGCCTTATAATATAATTCTTTACCATTCGAATCTGCCCCTATTAACCATAATCCATGTTTTTTTAATTCTTTCATTGTATCTGCAAGGTTAGTAACTCTGGCTATGTTTATAAAATTCAAAGCTCCTACTGCGACCCTGTAAACAACATCCGTAATCTGACATGCCCTGTCTTTGGGGATAATAATTCCATGAACACCTGCGGCACAGGCGGTACGGATAATTGCACCGATGTTAACCGGGTCTTCGATACTATCAAGTAAAACAATAAACGGCTCCTGATTCTTCTCTGCCGCTATATTTAAAATGTCCTCATAAGAAATATATTTTACCGGTGCAACATCTGCTGCAATACCTTGATGATTTATTTTTTTTGTATCTGTATTAGGGGTAATTTTTTCGTTTAGAATAGAATTTAATTTATGATAATCAACAACAGAAACAGGAACATTTAATTCTTTTGCCTTTTTTATAATTTCAAAACTGTTTTTTAAATCTTTTTCAATCCAGATTTTATTGATATTTTCCCCTCTATCCAGAGCCCCGTTAACGGTATGCCAGCCATAAATCAACATAGTATAATCCTTTGAAACATTATTTTTAATGTTATAATAATAACATTTTAATTTTGCTTAAGGAAACGACTATGAAAATACAACAAATAGGAAGCAGGGGAACGTTATTCATTTTCGAGCAGAATGATTCTCCTGTGCCATATTCAACTTCAATTTATCTTATCAATGCAAATAAACACATATTTCTTTGCGATACTCATTTGGGCCCTGTTTCAATGGAGCCTGTAAAAAAATATATTAATGACATGGAATCCAAACCTGTTATTATTTTTAATTCACATTCTGATTATGACCATATCTGGGGCAATTGTGCCTTTGAAAAAGAGCTTATACTTGCCCATGAAACATGCAGAAAGCTTATTCTGGAGCAGGGTGAGAGTGTACTGAAAAATCTTAGCCATTATCGAAATGGAGAAGTTGTCTTGAAACTTCCAGTTTTGACATTTGATAGTAAAATCGTTTTTGAAGAAGACGATGTGGAATTTTTTTATACCCCAGGTCATACAATTGATTCGGCATCCTGTTTTGATAAAAAAGATAAGGTTATTTTCAGTGGAGATTTACTGGAAGAACCAATACCTTATTTGGGTTATCATAAACTTGAGGAATATATAAAGACCCTGGAACTATTAAAGAAAATGCCAGCAAAGATAATAATATCAGCTCATTCCGGCTTAGTGGAAGACAAACTTTTTAATGATAATCTTTCTTATATAAAAATCGTATATTCGGGAGAAGAATTACATTTAACAGATGACAAATCCAAAGAGATACATGATTTTAATATGAAAAATATAAAAGCTGGATCATAAAGGCTGGTCTTACTATCAATAAGGGTCAATATCGGGTTTTTTATTATCAAAAACAAATTCGACTATATCTTTTAATTTATTTTGTACAATTTTTTGGTTTTCTCTTTTGTACAGTTCATATATTTTATTCCAATAAATATCATATAAATCTTTATGTGCTCTCATTATTCTTCGAATACCCTCGACTGCATATAATCGTGCCCGTTCATCAGCATCGTATTGAGCTATTTTAATGTAGGCTTCGATATTGATTTTATCATTATCAGAACGGACGCAGGCTCTTAACAGGTGTATATCTTTAAAATTATGATTGGTAAAATTCCAGTCAGTTAAAAGTTTAGCCCGTAAATCAGGGAATTTTTTCAAAATTAATTTTAATCCGTCTTCTAAGGCATATCTTCTTATGGCAGGCAGATTATCAGTAATTTTTTCTAAAAGTTTGTCAGTATCATTAATATTGCCGGTTTTCCCTATTGCAAGGCTTAATGAAATCCATGCTCTGTCATTCATATCTTTTCGTAAATCCATTGCCCACAATAGAGTTTTTATAGCTTTATTATCCTGTGTATTACCTAATATGTAATACACAGCTGCTTCATAATTGTCATTGATTAAATTTTTAAAATAATCTTGGGTAAAACCATACTTTTCCAATTCGGCATAAGTTATGGAAAGGTCAGACATAAGAGATAAACAGGTTTTAATTTTTAAATCATCATTAGTATCTATAAATTCTTTAAAAAGGGATAAAATGTTTTCTCTATTTTCCCGTGCAATAACGATTAATGCCCTTAATTCAAGAGTAGACGCTCCTTTTATGTGTTCCCTGAAAATATATTCTGCAACTGTGGCACCTGATTTTGCCAATGTTTTTTGTGCCAACGGAACTTTTTCGGCATTAGTGCCTACTCCCCATTCCGTAGCAATTTTATAAAGTTCATCAATTTTATTTTTGTCTTTTGGATAAGAAAGTGTTTCAAGCGGTTGCTGAATTTCATTTTGTTTTTTTATTAGCTCTGTAGTCGGATTTTCACTTTCGTCATATCCAATCCCGGTATAACCACCAGTCCATTCCTGATTATCTCCTCCGGCAGGATAATACGAATCAAGACCTGCACCTGCATCAATAAATATTCCGGCACTAATGGAATTCCTATCTCTTGTCCCATAGCCATTCTGGTCAGGATTTATCTTTTTGCCCGTATAAACATCATTCCCGCCTTGATCAAAGAAAAAGCCCACACCATTGGCATGTGCACTTCCTCTTACTATCCCCGAGCCTGTGTATAAATCATTATTGTTCCCTAAATTTATAAGACCGCCTACTGCCCAATCATGGGCACCTCCCTGTCCTACTCCGTCTATTAAGGAAAACATATCCATTCCGCCCTTATCGTATAATCCGCCCACAGCAAGGTGGATTCCTCCTCCCTGTCCGTATATATGCCCTGTATAGCTGTCATTACCGGCTTTATCAATAAGCATCCCGAGTGAAAACCAGTAACCCGCTCCCTGACAATATACCTGTGCATCATATTTATCATTCCCTTCTCCATCCCACAAAATTGCAACTCCACCGCTTGCATCCGGTCTAAAGCCGATAGACATGCCCTGGGACAAACTTCTGTGCACATCGGCATATAAAGGCTCATGTAAATATTTTCCTCCTGCAAAATACACATCATTTCCTTTTGCATCCATTAAAACTCCCAGTCCTTTAGTTTGGGAAAACCCTTGCGAATGTTCCGCTGCATAATATCTATCATTGCCGTCTTTGTCAATCAATATGCCTGCGCCAAAAAGAGCAGAGCCTTGAGAAAATTCATCACTTTCGTAAATATCATTCCCTTTATCATCAATAAAAAGACCAACACCAAAGTATCCTGAACCAATAGAGTAATTTACGGTTTTATATGTATCATCTCCGTTAAAATCCTCAAATATTGAATAATCATAAACTCCGCTTCCCAATCCGCCTGAAACCTTTGATGTATAAAAATCATTACCGGAAAAATCAAATATAAAATTACTTTTAATTGAGTTATCTCTATAAATATCATCTCCGTTAAAATCAATTATCATAAAAACTTTTTCAGTGTAAACGTCATTATTGGAAGAACCTATTATTATTTTTCCCATCGGAGTCTCAATGACTTTTTTTGTATTGGAAATATATTTAATGGTTTTTAAATTTTTAACTTCCTGATTATAAACACTTAAAAGCAAATCAAACCCCTGGAGTATTCCATTTATGTTAACGTTTTTGGCTTTTTTTAAAAATGTTTCTTCAGAGTAATCTTTAAAAGTATCTTTTTTTAAGCCGGTTATTGAAGTGTCCCAATTTTCCAGTATAAACTCCTGTGAAAAAACTTTGTATAAATTATCATTATAAATATCTTTAGTACAAGCTTTAAATATGTTATTTGAATAATAATAAGTTTTTAAGATACTTAATATAAAATTTTGTATTTTGTCAGGGATTGCATTAAAATCGCCTTTAATATTTTTTTTAGTTATTGAAGATAAGGTTAAAGTAAACTTAGTTTCTGTAAAATCAAGATAATTAATCAAATATTTATATAAAACAGAGGTATTGAATAAATTTTTTGTAATATTATTATCTGCATTTTCCATTGCATCAATTAATAAATAAGGCTCATCGAGAATATCATCAACTATTTTTAGTCTAAAATCATCCTTTGCATACTTTTTTTCAAATCCAAGGTCTTTTTCAGTTAAAAGAATTTTAGGCAATAGTTTATCCGAATATTTTTGATAAGTATCTCTTTGAATACTTTCCGGAGGTTTTGTCCATGCAATTGAAAATAATAAAAATAGAGTTAAAAATAATAGAAAACAAACTTTTTTCATTTCTTCAATACCTATATAATTGTTAAATTAATTTTAAAAAGTCAAGATTTACCATTACCAAAATTTATAAATAAATTATAAACGCTATAAATTTTTTTTGAGAAAATATTTTCAATATGCAATTGTTACGAATTGTAAAAACTACGCAAGAAAATTAAAAGTTGGGCTATACTATAATTAAGAAAAGGTTAAGATAAAGATAAGAATAATTGAAAGGATGAAATGAAATGAAAATATCAAAAGCAATTAGTTTATATATAATCGCACATTTAAGTTTAACTGCCTGCACTGCCGTAAATCCTGTAATGCCGACTATAGCACCGACATTTACAATGAGTAGTGTTCAGGTTGCAGTAGAAAAAGCCCCATTTTATTCAACAATAGATATTTTAGGAATCGGGCCTGTGTATGCAGCAAGACTGAAAAAAATTGGCATTCGCACAGTTAAAGATTTATTAGAAGCATCAACTACTCCGAAAGACCGTCAACATTTACTCAATGTTACAGGAATCGGACATGCATATATACTTAAATGGGCAAATTATGCAGACCTGATGAGAATTACAGGTGTTGGTCCCGAATATAGCAGATTACTTGAGACCGCGGGAGTTGATACGGTTATTGAACTTTTACAACGTAATCCTGTTAATCTAAGAGTTACATTAGAAACAACTAATGCCAAATACAAATTTGTAGAACGTATACCTTCAGCAGAAATGTTAGCCAAATGGATAAAAAATTCTCAAACTATGCAACAAATGTTAGTTTATTAGACATAATTGTCATCCTCCCCTGAAATTTTTCCCGGATTAAACCGGGATTTTTTTTGTACGCCACATATTTCCCCTTTAATTCCTTCAAAACCTTTAACCTTCTGCCGGAGGAGAAGGTTGAAGTGAGGATGGATGTTTTTTATTTCACGTTTCACAATTCACATTTTTAGTGTGATTAAAATAACTCACAATTTTATAATATATGATATTATATTTATAAATTAGTTACAGAGAATATTAATAGAAAGGAAATTGTATCATGAAAAAACAGATTATTGCAGGTATTGCGTTGTCTTTACTTGTGCTACCGACTGCCGCAGCCATGGCAGATACATGGAGTTGGGAAGAATGGTATGAAATGGAAAATAATATTGGTCTTAATGTTATTCCCGGAGTTAAATATAATCTCCCGCTTCAACAGGGAACAGCCACTACAGGCGGTTCTTTTGCATTTGGTGCAGAAATCATGTATAAACCCAAATTTGTCATGAATAACCGTCTTGGTTTATCAATCGGTGCATATTTTGCACCAAATAGTGTTGCTTCTGCTGGTGGAAATATCAGCACACTTGGAATAGAAATTCCTATTATGGGACGTTATTTTTTTATTAAACAGGGTGGATTCCAGCCTTATATAGGCGCCGGGCTCGGCATTAATATGATAACAACTTCAAGTCCCGGTTCCGCAGGCTCTTCTTCTACCGGACTTGCTGCTAAATTGAGACTTGGCACTGATTTAATGTTTTCACAAAATATCGGTGCAAATATAAATGTTGATGCTAACGCTGATTTTGGTTCAGGCAGTGTTATGTTCGGTGTAGCTCCCGGTGTTGGATTAAGAATTCTGTTCTAAAAACAAAGAACAAAAAACCGGCGTTAACGCCGGTTTTTTGTTTTGATATTATCTCCCCTCTTTTGTAAAGAGGGGACTAAGGGGAGTTAGTAATTAAATTGCCCGTCTGTCTTGTTTTATCAAATGGGGAGATGTTGGAATTATTTTTGGAATAAGATTTTTAATCTGTTTTTGAGTCAGCCCGAGTTCGGATAAACATTTTTCCGCAAACCTTATGGATTTACGTTCCTGAATGGAAAATCTTAAAAGCTGGATACAGGCATTCATTGCTTCATCTTTTGATTTATTATCCTTTTGCCTTTGATAATGTTTAAAGCAAATATCCGCATATAACCAGTAAGTATCATAATGTTCATCACCAAGTGACATTGCTTTCTTCAGCTCATTAATCGCATCTTCTTTTTGTCTTAATGTGTAATAATTGTATGCCAATGCACGATGATTATAGGGGTCTTGCGGAGAAAGTTCGACTGCTTTTAAAGAACATTCCAGTGCTTTTTGATAATTCCTGTTGGGTTTTTCTCTGTAAGACCAGCCAAGATTACGATACCCCCATGCCAGATTTGGTGATATTTCTACTGCTTTCAGATAGGCTTTATGGGCATTTTTATAATCCTGCATATTATGCCAGTAATAGTCGCCGAGATATATATAACATTCAGCCATCTCAGGATTATTTTCAATTGCCATTTCCCAGACCTTTACGCCTGAACCGAAATCTTTTAAATCCCTGTAAATTTCTGCCAGGTCATTATATTTGTTTAAATCTTTCGGGTCTAACTCAACTGCTTTGTTAAAATAAAATTCTGCTCTTGCAAAATCTTTTATTTCATTTTTGAATGCCCAGCCAAGATATTGATAGACCCATGATGATTTTGGACTAATTTTAAGGGCTTTTTCATATTGCTCCTGTGTTTTATCATAATCTTCTATAACATCCCAGTAATAGTTACCAAGATAAAGATAAAAATTCGGCTCCTGGGGATTATTTTTTATTCCTGTTTCCCATACCTCGACTCCTTTTACAAAATCTTCTTTGTTGGCATAACAATTAGCTAAATCACTATATCCAAAAATATTATGCGGAGCAAATTTAATTATTTTTTTATAAATATCAACTGCTTTTTTTATCTCTCCTTTATTGAAATAACCTGCTCCAAGTATTCTAAGGACAAACACATTTTGAGGGAATTTATCAGTTACCTGTTTTAATTCATTTATACCTTCATCATATTTGCCTAAATCACAGCAAACATAGCCCAGGACAAAATGTGTCAAAACATTTTTGTTGTCGGTAATAAAGGCTCTTAAAGCTTCTTTTTCTGCCTTTTCGGAATTATCAAGTGCAATGGCATAAGCATGAATTGCCTGTGCATTTGCAGAATCCGGATATTTTAATAGAAAATCCTTTGCAAACTCTTTTACATCATCATCACGTTCTGCCAGAGTATAAACGCCTAGAAGCTGTAAAAGCATATTTACATCTTCCAAATTTTCTTTTAATGATTTACGAATAAGCTTACTTGCCTCGCCATATTTAGCGTCCCGAATGTTTTGCTCTATTTGCTCCTGTAAGGTTAATTCCATTTTAATTCACCTTTCTATTCAATAAATTCGTAATTTTTAATTGGATAATTTAAAAACTTCACCCTCTTCTTTTATTAAATTTCCGTCTTCATCACAACCGAAAATTTCGTATTGACTAATACCTTTTTCATTAACTATTGGTTTATAAATAACCGTACCGCCAAATTC
>Ga0208863_1002146_pt1 | contig 10616 bp, 6 predicted proteins | sample RifOxyD3_FD_184040 | JGI IMG/M metagenome (GOLD analysis project Ga0208863, IMG submission 184040) | Soil microbial communities from Rifle, Colorado - Rifle Oxygen_injection D3 (SPAdes) | ecosystem: Environmental > Terrestrial > Deep subsurface > Rock core/Sediment | place: Rifle, Colorado...
GGGAAAAACTCCCGCGAAACTATTTGATCGAAGATTGCACATGGTAAAACCAGTACTGCAGAGACTTTGAATCAAACACGAAGGCTACTTTATACGCGAACTTTAAAAACCTATCAAGGAAAATTTTTAAAGCAGACGTTAGTCGTTAGTTGCCCGTTGCGCCTGCCACATTTCACATAGCGCAGCGACACCACCAACTAATAACCGGTATCTAGTAGCTGATGCCTGTTTTTACCTCACGCAGTCCACAAAATAGCGCTTCACGCCATCCACTTCCTCGGCGACCAAACCATGAATATCGGTCTCAAAACCCGGCAATTTCTGACTGAAATCACGTGCGAATTTCAGATAATCAACGATAGTCCTGTTGAATATCTCGCCCGGGATCAGCAGAGGAATACCCGGCGGATAGGGGGTCAGCAATACTGCGGTGATGCGCCCTTCCAGATCGTCTATTTCGACGCGATCTATTTCATCGTGCGCCATTCTGGCGAAGGCTTCTGATGGCTTCATCGCCGGCTGCATGTCGGACAGATACATCTCGGTGGTCATGCGTGCCACGTTATGCATGTTATAGGCATCGTGTATCTGCTGGCATAGGTCACGCAAGCCCACGCGCTCGTAACGCGGATACTTCACCGCAAACTCCGGCAGAATGCGCCAGATCGGCTGATTCTTGTCGTAGTCATCCTTAAACTGCTGCAGCGCAGTCAGCAGCGTGTTCCAGCGCCCCTTGGTGATGCCTATGGTAAACATAATGAAGAACGAATACAGGCCGCACTTTTCGACGATCACGCCGTGTTCAGCCAGATACTTGGTCACCATCGAAGCGGGAATGCCGCTATCGGAAAAATCGCCGTCCACATCCAACCCGGGTGTGATGATGGTGGCCTTGATCGGGTCTAGCATATTGAAACCTTCGGCCAGATCGCCGAAACCATGCCACTTGTCAGAAGGCTTGAGCACCCAATCTTCGCGCGAGCCCACGCCTTCCTCGGCGATGACGTCCGGCCCCCACACCTTGAACCACCAATCCAGTCCGAATTCCTCATCTACCTTACGCATTGCACGGCGGAAATCCAGCGCCTCAGCGATAGATTCCTCCACCAGCGCGGTGCCTCCCGGCGGCTCCATCATCGCCGCCGCCACGTCACACGAAGCGATAATCGCGTACTGCGGACTGGTAGAGGTATGCATCAGGTAGGCCTCGTTGAAAATATGCTTGTTGAGTTTGCGGCTTTGCGGTTCGCGTACCAGAATTTGCGATGCCTGACTCAGCCCAGCCAGCAATTTGTGGGTCGATTGGGTGGCAAAAATCATCGACTCACGAGCGAGCGGCCTGTCACGACCTATAGCGTGCATATCTTTGTAAAAATCATGGAATGCCGCGTGCGGCAACCAGGCTTCGTCGAAATGCAGCGTGTCGATACGCCCATCCAGCATCTGTTTCAGCATTTCAACGTTATAAACCACGCCATCGTAGGTGCTCTGTGTGATGGTCAGGATGCGCGGCTTCTTGGTCTTGTCTTTGATGAAGGGATTGGCATCAATCTTGCGCTGTATGCTTTCCGGCTCAAACTCGGATTTCGGAATCGGCCCGATAATGCCGTAGTGATTGCGCGTCGGGGTCAAAAATACCGGCACCGCACCGGTCATCATGATCGAATGCAGAATGGATTTGTGGCAGTTGCGATCCACCACCACGATATCGTCGGGCGCGACCGTCGAGTGCCAGACGATCTTGTTCGAGGTCGAAGTACCGTTGGTGACAAAAAACAGATGATCCGCATTAAAAATGCGCGCCGCGTTACGTTCGGAAGCCGCAACCGGGCCGGTATGATCGAGCAACTGCCCCAGTTCATCCACCGCATTACACACATCGGCGCGCAGCATATTTTCGCCGAAAAACTGGTGGAACATCTGCCCTACCGGCGACTTCAGGAAAGCCACGCCGCCGGAATGGCCGGGACAGTGCCATGAATAGGAACCGTCCTGCGCATAATGCAACAAGGCGCGGAAAAACGGCGGAGCCAGCGAATCCAGATAGGAGCGTGCTTCGCGAATAATGTGGCGCGCCACAAATTCCGGCGTGTCCTCGTGCATGTGAATGAAGCCATGCAACTCGCGCAACACATCATTCGGAATGTGCCGCGAAGTACGCGTTTCGCCATACAGATAAATCGGAATGTCGGCATTCTTGATACGGATTTCACGGACAAACGCGCGCAGACTCTTCAGCGCGACTTCGGTTTCCTCCTTGCTGCCACCGCCGAACTCCTCATCGTCAATCGACAACAGAAACGCTGACGCGCGGCTTTGCTGTTGCGCAAACGAGGTCAAATCGCCATAACTGGTGACGCCCAGCACTTCCATGCCCTCTTTTTCAAGCGCATCGGCCAGCGCACGTATGCCCAGACCACTGGCATTTTCGGAACGAAAATCTTCATCAATAATGACGATGGGAAAACGAAACTTCATGTGATGCTCCTAACAAAATATGTTTCAGTGCGGACTCATCCGGGCCGCAAACCGATGTGATGGCGAAACTAAACGCTGTTCATTACCTGACTCCAGCTGGCATGAAGGAAGTGGGGTGAGAATAGTCGCTGATTGATTCATGGTCAGATTTTATTACTCGTCCTGCGACGCATAAGCGCTGACCAATTCATCGATCAACCCCGTCATCACATCGCGAAATTGTTGCTCATCGCAGCCCATCAGCACGGCATCTTCCAGTGCATCCTGGCATATCTGGCGAATTTCTTCGAGATTTTCACTGAGAACCTTGTTCTTTTCCACGCAGGCGATGATTTCACCTCGGGACGAGCGCCATATTATTTGCTTGCCATGTGTCACAGCCGTTACATCTTGGGCAAGGTCACGCCGACCTGGCCCTGATACTTGCCACCGCGATCTTTGTAGGACGTTTCACAAATTTCATCGCTCTCAAAGAACAGCACTTGCGCGACGCCTTCGTTGGCATAAATCTTGGCGGGCAACGGCGTGGTATTGGAAAATTCCAGCGTCACATAGCCCTCCCATTCCGGCTCGAACGGCGTGACATTGACGATAATGCCACAGCGCGCGTAAGTGGATTTACCCAGGCAAACGGTCAGTACTGAGCGCGGGATGCGGAAATATTCCACGGTGCGTGCCAGCGCGAAGGAATTGGGCGGGATGATGCAGTAATCAGCCGTCACCTCGACGAAAGAATTCGGATCAAAATTCTTGGGGTCAACGATAGTGCTGTTAATGTTGGTAAACAGCTTGAATTCGTTCGAGCAGCGTATATCGTAGCCGTAGCTCGATGTGCCGTACGACACGATACGTTTGCCGTCCACCTCTTTCACCTGAACGGGCGAAAAGGGTTCGATCATGCCGTGCTGCTCCGCCATGCGGCGTATCCATTTGTCTGATTTTATGCTCATTTCAAATTCGGGAAGGGGGAAGGGGGAAGGGAGAAGGGAAAACCAGTGGCTCCCTATACCCTTCTCCCTTCTCCCTTTACCCTTCTCCTTTCTTACGTATTTTGTACCACGATTTTCGGAAACACCGCGCTGTGATCCTGCGCCATTTCCGCGACCTTCACCGCCACGCGACGGGCAATCTGTTTATAGATTTTGGCGATGTTGCCATCCGGTTCTGCCACCACGGTCGGTCGGCCTGAATCGGTTTGCTCGCGGATACGAATATCCAGCGGCAAGCCGCCGAGAAATTCCGTATTGAAATCGGCACACATTTTTTCACCGCCGCCCGCGCCGAAGATATGCTCTTCGTGCCCGCACTGAGAACAGATATGCGTACTCATATTCTCCACGATGCCGATGATCTTGATACCAACTTTTTCGAACATTTTCAAACCCTTGCGCGCATCCAGCAGGGCAATGTCCTGCGGCGTGGTGACAATCACCGCACCGGTGACCGGCACTTTTTGCGACAGGGTAAGCTGAATATCACCAGTTCCCGGCGGCAGATCCACCACCAGATAATCCAGATCGTCCCAGCGCGTCTGGCGCAACAATTGATCGAGCGCCTGCGTCACCATCGGGCCGCGCCAGATCATAGGCACGCCGTTATCTTCGGTCATGTAGCCGATGGACATGGACTGTATGCCGTAATTCACCATAGGCTCGACGGATTTACCATCGGACGATTCCGGCTGACCGGAAATGCCCAGCATGGTCGGTTGCGACGGGCCATAAATATCGGCATCCAGTATCCCGACACGCGCCCCTTCAGCAGCCAGCGCAAGCGCCAGATTGACGGCGGTGGTGGACTTGCCCACGCCACCCTTGCCGCTGGCTACCGCGATTATATTCTTCACGCCGTCCACCAGTTTCACCCCGCGCTGCACCGCATGCGACACGACTTTGCTGGAAACCGTGACGTTAATCAAACCCGCATCAGGCAATGCGGTTTTGAGATGCGCCGCTACCATCGCACGTATTTCATCCCACACGCTCCTGGCCGGATAGCCCAACACGATGTCCAGCGAGACATCATTGGCACTGATCTTGATGTTTTTCACCGACTTGCCGCTGACGAAATCCTTTTTGGTGTTCGGATCTATCAAATTTTTCAACGCACTTTTTACCTCAGCATCGTTAAAACTCATCACAGCCTCAATTCGGTTATCAATATAACAAGTGCGTGATTCTAACTGATGTTGCGCACACACATAAAAGCCTTGGGCCACGAAAATCACGAAAAATACAAAAAAGTATCCGCATAATGCTTGTTATGAGATTTTGCTGCCACTTGCGTATTGTTTATCGGATCGCTTTCCTTGGCCTGGTTCGTGTTTTTGCGAGCATTCCGTCACCGATGATCTGCTCAAGTTATTTCGTGATTTTCGCGAGCAACTCTCAAGCAATTCTCCGCCCGTGCGCGCGATTTGCTAAAATCCCCCCTTTATCGAATCCGGCACGCCTTCATGACTACGCGAAAAATCCTCGTTACCTCCGCCCTGCCCTATGCCAACGGCAGCATACACCTGGGACATCTAGTCGAATACATCCAGACGGACATCTGGGTGCGCTTCCAGAAAATGCGGGGCAACGAGGCGCATTACGTATGCGCCGACGATACCCACGGCACGCCCATCATGTTGCGCGCCGAGAAGGAAGGCATCACGCCCGAGCAGCTGATCGCGCGCGTGTGGCAGGAACACTATGATGATTTCAGCGAATTTCACGTCGAATTCGATCACTACGGCTCAACCAACTCAAATGAGACCCGCGAATCCGCCGAAGATATTTACCGCACGCTCAGAGATAAAAATCTGATCGAGGTGCGTTCCATCGAGCAGTATTACGACCCGGTGAAGAATATGTTCCTGCCGGATCGCTTCATCAAGGGCGAATGCCCGAAATGCGCCGCGAAAGACCAGTACGGCGACAATTGCGAAGCCTGCGGCGCAGCCTATGCACCGACCGAATTGATAGCACCTTATTCCGCCGTGTCGGGTGCAAAACCGGAATTGCGCAATTCCGACCACTATTTCTTCAAACTCTCCGCCGACAGCTGCCAGCAGTTTTTGCGCAACTGGACGAAGAGCGGCACACTGCAAACCGAAGCGGCCAACAAGATGCAGGAATGGCTGGGCAGCGAGGGTGAAAATAAACTGTCCGACTGGGACATCTCGCGTGACGCCCCCTACTTTGGTTTCGAAATTCCCGATGCACCGGGAAAATACTTTTACGTCTGGCTGGACGCACCGGTCGGCTACATGGGCAGCTTCAAACAGCTTTGTAACAAATTAACCCACCCCAACCCTCCTAACCCCCCCATACCCCCCTTGTCAGGGGGGAGCCAATCAGGGAGGGAGACAGACACGCCTCCCCTGACAAGGGGAGGCTGGAAGGAGTTATTTGACGAGTTCTGGAAGGCCGGTTCAAAGACCGAGCTGTACCACTTCATCGGCAAGGATATTTTGTACTTCCACGCGTTGTTCTGGCCTGCGATGCTGGAACACGCAGGCTTCCGTACACCGACCAAGCTGTTCGCGCACGGCTTCCTCACCGTCAATGGCGAGAAGATGAGCAAATCGCGCGGCACCTTCATCACCGCGCGCAGCTATATCGAAAATGTGAAAAATACCGAATACCTGCGCTACTACTACGCGTCCAAACTGAACGGCACTATGGAAGACCTCGATCTCAGCCTCGATGACTTCGTCACCAAGGTCAACAGCGATCTGATCGGCAAGTATGTCAACATCGCCAGCCGTTGCGCGGGGTTTATCGCCAAGCGCTTTGACGGGAAACTGGGCAATACGGATGCGGCAGCCAGCGCCGAATTTCAATCAGCCTTTACCGGCGGCGAAATCGCGCGTTGCTACGAAAATCGCGACTTCAGCCGTGCGCTACGTGAAATCATGCGCCTGGCCGATGTCGCGAATCAGTACATCGCCGAAAAGAAACCCTGGGAACTGGCAAAACAGGAGGGCCGTGACGCCGAGCTGCTGGAAGTGTGTTCGACAGCGCTGACACTGTTCCGCGACCTGACGCGCTACCTGAAACCCGTACTGCCCAAACTGGCAGTGCAAGTCGAAACATTCCTCAATATTCCGCCGATGATCTGGAATGACGAATGGACAGCGTTGAGCAGCGGACACGCCATCAATACCTATCAACATCTGGCAACCCGCCTCGACCCCAAGCTGATCGAAGCGATGGTCGCCGCCAATCAGGAATCCCTCCCAAACTCTCCGGCAAGCGTGCAAGGAGAAACGGTGCAGTCCGAACAGCGTCATGCCGCACACCAGCAGCACACTACCAGCATCGAAGTGGCGCAGGCAGAAAAGGATTTTGAACCCTTCATCAGCATTGAGGACTTCGCCAAAGTGGACTTGCGCGTGGCCAAAATCGTCAACGCCGAACAGGTGGAAGGCGCGGCGAAACTGCTGAAACTGACGCTGGATATCGGTGAAGCCCGGCCGCGCACCGTGTTTGCCGGCATCAAATCGGCTTATGACCCGGAAAATCTCAAAGGCCGCCTGACGGTGATGGTCGCCAACCTCACCCCGCGCAAGATGAAGTTTGGCCTGTCGGAAGGTATGGTGCTCGCCGCTTCCGGCGAAGCCTCGGGACTGTTCATCCTGTCACCGGACGACGGCGCACAACCCGGTATGCGTATCAAATAGACTAGTTAAATTGCGTTTGATTTAACCCAAATTATCCATTGGAAAATTCTTCCCCCATCCCCCCTCCAACTCCCCCCTTGAAGGGGTGAGAGTGTGGATTTTGAGCGCGGGAACGTCAGCACCCCTGGCATGCCACTGCGCCTGCCCTTCTCCCTCCCCTTCAAGGGGAGGGCTGGGGTGGGGATGGGTTAAATTCAGCTAATGAACAATCCAGATTTAAAATTTCAGACTCACGCGTAGTGCTGCAAACTCGCCGCACTGGACTGCACCAACTGAAACAACGGCAAAATTCATAGCCCATCTACACTGGCGCGTGCGTGAATCTCACTCACGCGCCAGGTTACTGATCGTGTTGCCGAAGCCGCATCGCTGATTTGCACGTTGTGTCTTGCTATTGTATCCTGCGCATATCCAGTGCCCGGAAATTCTACAATACCTCCTGTGCCTAACTTGCTTTTCACAGAGCATCCTATCCTTCAGGACAAATCCCGGTTTGTCGCAAGACTGTTGCTCATCGCGCTGGCTTATTTTATCAGCGCTCAGTTGCGCATAACGCACCCCTACTTTGACACCCACATCACACTGATCTGGTTACCTACGGGTATTGCCGTGGCGACTTTACTGCGCTGGGGTTATGCCTATTGGCCGGGTATTTTTCTAGGTGCGGCAGCTACCAATTTTTCCATTGATACCTCGCCGTTGCTGGACAGCAGCATTGCCTTGGGCAATACACTCGGCCCGATGCTTACCGTCTGGCTGTTGAAGCGCTTGAAATTTCATGGTGCGCTCCACCACGCGCACGACATCCTGTTTCTTGGGCTGGCTGCCGCTATCGGGATGCTGCTCAGCGCCAGTGGCGGGATAAGCAGTCTGCTGCTGTTCGGCGTGTTATCCATACAGGACGTCGGCACGGCCTGGCTGTCCTGGTGGGCAGGCGATTTCGTCGGCGTATTGTTGGCAGCCCCCCTGTTGCTCAACATATCGCGCACCGAGCTATCCCTGTTATGGAAGCAGCGGATGGAGTTTCTGATCTGGTGCCTGATTACGCTTGCGGGTGGCGGGGTAATATTCGTGCTCAACAATGATGCCAACGGAAATTCCATGCCGCTGGTCTTCATGCTGTTGCCGCTGGTTGTCTGGCTAGCCATGCGCTTTGGAACGTTGGGTTCATCACTGGGTTTGCTGCTGCCGGTTTTCATCGCGGTAATGGCGACCCGTTACGGGATGGGGCCCTTTCATATCCAGGATACCCATCAGGGCCTGCTTTTGCTGTGGTTGTATCTTGTTACTATACTGGCGATAGGTTTAATGGTGCTGGCCCTGCAGGCGGAACGCAATCGTGCCGAGAAGGAACTTAAAGTCGCGCTGCAACATGAGGCCGGAGCGCTCAATGAGTTACGCATCATGCTGGAGCGCTCAGGCGAGGGATACTGGAAACTGGATCAGAGCGGCCACATCACCGAAGTCAATGACGCCTATTGTCATCTTAGCGGTTATGCCCGGGATGAAATCATCGGTATGCATCTGGGGAAATTTGAAACCATCGAGCATACGCCCGAGGCTGCAGCCCTGCATATCCAACATATCCTCGATCAGGGCTACGACCGCTTCGAAACCATACACCGCCACCGTGACGGACATCTGATCGATATCGAGGTGTCCGTTTCCTTTATTACAGAAATGCATTGCCTGATTGCCTTCTTGCACGACATTAGCCAACGCAAACAGGCTGAGCGCGATATTCATCAACTGGCTTTTTATGATTCCTTAACCCAGCTAGCCAACCGCCGCCTGCTGATGGACCGTTTGCAACGCGCGATGGTGTCCAGCGCACGCAATGGACATCATGGCGCCTTACTGCTTCTGGATTTGGATCATTTCAAGATGATCAACGATACCCAGGGTCATACGACAGGCGACCTGTTGCTGATCGAAGTGACGCACCGTTTACAAAACTGCACACGCGAAGGTGACAGCGTGGCGCGTCTGGGCGGTGATGAATTCGTCGTGCTGCTCGAAGGACTGAATAGCCAACAGGAAGAGGCGGCAATACAAGCTGACAGGATTGCGGAAAATATACGCAGCAAACTTAATCAACCTTATCTGCTCAACGAGCATGAGTTTAGCTCCACGCCCAGCATCGGCATTGCTCTGTTCAACAGCCATAAGGAAAGTGTGGAAATTTTACTCAAGCACGCAGATGTTGCCATGTATCAGGCCAAATCAGACGGTCGCAACTCCATACGTTTCTTTGATCCGAAGATGCAAACGGCATTGGAGATACGCATCGCCATGGAAACCGATTTGCATCATGCGCTCGAAAAACAACAATTCCGCCTTTATTACCAGGTGCAGATGGACAACCACGGCAAGGCTATCGGTGCGGAAGTGCTGTTGCGCTGGCAACAGCCTGAGCGCGGTTTCGTGTTTCCTGATCAGTTTATCCCGATGGCCGAAGAAACCGGACTGATCGTGCCGATCGGGCTTTGGGTATTAGCGACGGCCTGCGAGAAGCTCAAGGTTTGGCAGCAAAATGTGCTGACCCGTGACTTGACCATTGCGGTAAATGTCAGCGCCAAACAGTTTCATCAGCCTGATTTTGTCGAGCAAGTACAACACGTACTAGTGGAAAGTGATGCGCCCCCCTCGCGCCTCAAGCTGGAGCTGACGGAAAGCGCTGTACTGGGCAACATTGATGCCACCATTGCCAAAATGCAGCAAATAAAATCACTCGGCGTGCGCTTTTCGATGGACGACTTCGGCACCGGCTACTCTTCGCTGCAATATTTGAAACGCTTGCCACTGGCACAAATCAAAATCGACAAATCGTTTGTGCTCGACATCACCAATAACCCTGATGATGCCGCCATCGTCCAGACCATCATCGCAATGTCCAAGGCGCTGGGACTGAATGTGATTGCTGAAGGCGTCGAAACGGATGCCCAGCGTGCGTTTCTGGACCAGCATGGCTGTCACGCTTTTCAGGGATATCTATTCAGCAAACCACTGCCGGTCGAGGAATTCGAGGCACGACTGAGCGGCTGGCTGTAAAATCTCAGGTTACGTTTTATTCTTTAACCATAAACCACATTCACATTTTCCGCACCCAACACAGCGCGCAACTCCTTAAGCAATTCATCATGCAGCGTCACCTGCCAGACTTCACCCAGTTGCAGCCGGCAATTTGCCACGGCGTTGCTGTAATTGATCAGCACCTTGCACTCCCCCTCACGCCATGGGGTGATTATCTCCACCAGTTGCGCGACGCGAGTGCTTTCATTGCAATTCAAGGCAAGATGTTGCGCAAAACGTGAGCGCGCCGTGGCGAAGTCGAACAGCTCCTCGCCGCTGACCCGCACATTGCCGGAATACTCATCCAGGCTGGCTTTGCCTTGCACCACCAGCAATTCATCTTCCTTGATCCACGGGCGACTGCGCTCATATTCTTCGTTGAACACCGTCAGTTCAATCT
>Ga0208863_1002147_pt1 | contig 10614 bp, 10 predicted proteins | sample RifOxyD3_FD_184040 | JGI IMG/M metagenome (GOLD analysis project Ga0208863, IMG submission 184040) | Soil microbial communities from Rifle, Colorado - Rifle Oxygen_injection D3 (SPAdes) | ecosystem: Environmental > Terrestrial > Deep subsurface > Rock core/Sediment | place: Rifle, Colorado...
ACTTTGAGCCAAGAGAAAACGATAATTTTCAAATGGAACCGGATTAGGACGCATCGTTTAGGCGATGCGTATCAGGACTTTCAGTCCGTATTTCAAACCCACCGGCTTTAGCCGGTGGTTGTTTAGTTTCCGTAGAAATGTTCTGTGAAGGCAGGACGGAAGGCCTGATGGCAGGCAAGACAGCCAGTTTGCAATTTCTGGAAGGCTGAAATTACTTTCTGACCATTTTTTTCCTGAGCGGCTTCGGCCAACTCGTGGGCTGCTTCATGGGTCCGGGTGTCGAATGCCTTGAATTTCCCCATATTGCTGCCCATGAAACCCATGATGCGCAATTTTTCATCCATCGGGGCTTCCGGATGTTCGCCTATCAGGTGTGCGGTATGTTCAACCAGTGACCAGTCCTCGCGGGAAATGCCGTCGGTCGCGATTTGCATATTTCTACCCAGTTCTTTCATGACTTTTTGCAGTGCCAGCGGTTCTGCTGCCTGAGTGGACAGGGAGGTGAAGAGCAGTGCGGTCAGTGCGAGTGTTTTTTTCATCGATATGTCCTTAGTGGTTTGAGAAAAGTCAGCGTTTTGCGATCCCGTGCAGATAAATTGGGAAAGTTTTTTTCGCCTCGTCCAGCAGGGTGCGCTTGCCGCCGAAGATGGAAACCTGCATCACCAGCCCCTGTATCATGCCGATATACAGTACTGCAGCGCTCTTGCTGTCGAGTTCGGGCGATACCATGCCCTGTTGTTTGGCGGCGTCCAGAAAGTTGGCGATCTTATTTTCATAGCCGGAAATGATGGCTTGCACCAATTCGCGCAGCTTGCTGTTTTTCCTGTGCAACAAATCGGAAAACAGCACGCGGGGAATTGCGGGGTGCCGGGCGATGAAGCCGATATGGGCGAAAAACATCCGTTCGATCGCATCCAGCGGGTCGGTGGCTTGGGCGGCGGCTTTTTCCAGTACGCTCATCAACCGGTCGCGTATCCACTGCATCGCGCCGACCCAGATGTCGTCCTTGGTTGCAAAGTGTTTGAAAATCGTGCCCTGAGTGACTTGCATGGCATCGGCCATATCCTGCGTGGTGACGCCGTCCACGCCTTTTTCGGCGGCCAGATCGACGGCGACGCGGATGATTTCGCTCTGCCTCTCATCGGTACGCATGCGTCTTTTAATAACTTCTTGATTCATATGTATTTCTTCTCTATATGGTTTGTAGTGGGCGTTCCAATTTCGTTTTTACAATTGCCGGTGGCAGCCCGGCGGCTGGTTACTTTCTTTTGTGTCGCCAAAAGAAAGTAACCCAAGAAAAGGCGACCCCGGTTTGCCGCGCCAGCCGGTCTTTTGCAAGACAGGCTGCGTACCCTTGATAGCCAACAAATAGCGGGGCTGCGGAACTCGCACGATTCGCTTTGCGACCACGTGCTCAAACAGTCCTCGCCCAACTGCACCGCTATTTATTGACTATCTTCGGCGGCGCACAGGGGGTAGTGGAGATACTCAATGAGCACAATTTTATTATTTCATATAGAACCTGTTTTCCTTTATGCGGAGCGGCCTTCGCCCGCCTCTTCGTAGGTGCGGCCATCGCGGATGTGGTAAATGCGTTTGAAAGTCGGAATGATTTTTTCGTCGTGCGTCACCACGATGATGGCGGTCTGATATTGCTGCGCCATCTGGTTCAACAGGCGCACCACGTTCAGGGCGCGTTCGCTGTCCAGCGGTGCGGTGGGTTCGTCGGCGAGGATCACCGGCGGATGATTGGCCAGCGCGCGGGCGATGGAGACGCGCTGCTGTTCTCCGCCTGACAATTGTGAGACTTGGGCCATGGCACGATGCCCGACATCCAGCGCTGCGAGCAGCTCACGGGCACGGATTCTTGCCTTGTCGTTCGGTACCCCGGCCAGCATGGGTAGCAGGGCGATATTATCGGTGACATCCAGAAAGGGAATCAGATACGGTGCCTGAAACACGAAGCCGATGCGGTCGCGCCGCAAAGTGCGCAGATCATCGATTTCCCACTTGTTATCATAAATGGTCTGGCCGCCCAACTGCATTTTGCCGGATGTCGGTTCGATCACCGCGCCCAGACATTTCAACAGTGTGCTTTTGCCCGAACCGCTGGGTCCGACCAGGCCTACTACTTCGCCGGGCCAAATCGTCATGTTCACGCCCTTGAGCGCATCTACGGCGGTATCGCCCTGTCCGTAGCGTTTGGTCAGATTCTCGATTTCAATCGCGGGGATATTCATCGATCAGCCTCCGATCGCCGAGGAGGGATCGACGCGCAAGGCGGCGCGGATCGCAAAACTGCTGGCCAGTGCGCACATCAGCATCACCAGGAAAAATCCGCGCAGTGCATCGCCCGGGATCAGCAGCACATATTTCGGGAACAGCGGGGCCCAGAAGGTGGCGGCGGTTTTGCCCACCACGAAGCCGATCAGCCCCAGACCCAGCGCCTGCTGCAGGATCATGCCGCTGATGGTCTGATTGCTTGCGCCCACCAGCTTGAGCACGGCAATTTCACGTATCTTGTTCATGGTCATGGTGTAGATGATGAAGGCGACGATCGCGGCGCTGACGATGGAGAGAATCACCAAAAACATGAAAATCTGTTTGGCGGAGGTGGCGATCAGGCGGGCAACCAGTATCTCTTCCATCTGTGCGCGGGTATAAGTCTGCACATGTTTCCAGCGCCGAATCCCATCGGCTACCGACTCGTCTGAAAAGCCGGGTTTGAGTTGTACCAGCACGGCGTTGACCATCTGACTGCTGCTCGGGGAGGGCGCATCCAGTATTCCTGGTGCTGTGTTTGTGCGGATGCGTTCGTTGAGCAGCGCGTCGTTGTCCTTGAGAAACTGGACTTCCTGTGCATCTTTGAGCGGCACAAAGATCATCGGATCGCCGCTGGAGGAGACCATGCGGCGGGTTAAGCCTGTCACGGTGTATTCATGGCGCCGGATGCGGATGCGTTCACCGAGACTGAATCCGCTTTTGATGTCGGCCAGCGCTTCATAGTGCGATTGCGTGATGGGGCGTCCCGCGACGAGATAGGCCGGTGTGCCGGGTTTGCCCGCCTCTATGCCCACCAGCATGATGCGTACCTCGCGTTTGCCCTGCTGTATCTGCATGGTCAGATAGGCGGCATTGCCGGCAGCCATCACGCCGGGCTGTAAAAGCAGATCGCGCGCCACGTCATCGTGCAGGGCGGAGGGTTCGGCGTAAGGTCCCAGCGTGTCTTTCTGCACCACCCACAAGTCCGCGCCGCTGTTGACGATCAGCGCCTGTGCATCATCAACCATGCCGCGATAGACGCCAGCCATGGTCAGGGTCACGCCGATCAACAGTCCCAGCCCGGCGCCGGTCATGACGAATTTGCCCCAGTTGTGCAGAATATCGCGCCCGGCCAGATTGATCATGACTTGACCAGTTCCCTGACGAGTTTGACCTTGAGCCCTTCGCTCAGCGCCTGTTGGCTGTAGACGATCACCGCGTCCTGCGGGCTCAGACCGTCCACGATCTGGATGCGCCCGTCTCGTGTTGTGATGCCGGTCTTGACCGCGTGAAATCGGGCTTGACCATTTTGCAGCAGCCACACGCCGCTTTGCTGATTTATCTGTTTGATCGCTGCAGCCGGCAGTGAACGAGCCATATCGATGGCGCTCAGCGCGATGGTGACTTCGGCGTTTTCACCCAGATTAGATAACCCCTCTGCCAGACTGACATTGACGATGCGTTCTTCGGTGACGCTGTCGCTGACCAGATCGATGCGCGCCACCGTGCCGGCCAGCTGATTTTGCGGACGCGAGCGCAGCACGATAGTGGCTTGTTGTCCGACTCGCAGTCCGCCTGCCTGTTGCTGGTCGACGCGGGTTCTGATCCACAGGTCTTTGGTGTCGGCGATCTGCAACACCGGTGTACCCGCAGCGGCAATATTGCCGGGTTCGGTATGCCGCGCGATGACGGTGCCGTTCACCGGGCTGGTCAGTCGGGTCTGCTTCAGTAATCGGACTATCCCTTCAGTATCGCTCGCGGTCTTTTTCAGATCCTCTTTGGCTGCCGCCAGATTGGCGTTAGCGGCTGTGAGGGCTGCATCGGCGCTGATTTTTTCATGCAATCTGGCATCGAGCATTTCCTGACTGACGAAATTGCGGCTGCGTAACTCGACATAGCGCTGGTAAGTGGCGCTGGCGGTTTTATGGCGGCTCTGCGCTTCGCCCAGCTGCGCCTCTGATGCAGCGAGGGCATAGGAGACGCGTGCAGCCATACGCCGACTGCCGGCTAATTTTTCATTCAGATCGACCGGGTCGATTTCGGCGAGCAATTGACCGGCCTGTACCGTGTCGCCCTGATCGACCGTCAATCGGCTGATCCGCCCTGTTATGACGGGGGAGACCGTGTAGCTGTGTCGGGCTTCGACGGTGCCTACGCCAAACACGTCGGCATATAGAGTGCTGGTTTGCAGCGTGGTTGTGGTCACTTTCACGGGGGCTAGCGGGCCCTGTGTGGTGATGAACCAGAGGAAAGCGGGAATTGCGAGTGCCGCCAGCAGCAGGGTTTTCTGTGTGGCGTGTGTTGAGTTGATTTTATGCAGCTTGTTTCTGATACCCGACAGCGCAGATTTCATGTGATCAACCGATAAGTAAGTAATCAGTTACTATCTTATATATTTTCTGGATGCTGCGCAACCGGTTTATTTTCGAGTAAAATCAGCGAACTTATCAACGTGGAATATCATTGTGGCTATTTTGGGTGTGGCAATAATAGGCGCCAGTCTATTGTTCTGGTCGAATCAAAACGATTATATTTATGAACCGATGACCGCCTTGCAGACGACGCCCGAACGGGTTGGATTGCAGGCGGAAGAAATTCACATACCCTCGGGCACAGGCGCCGAGCGCGGCGAGCTGTTTTCGTGGTGGCTACCCGCCAAGAGTCTGGATGCACCCACCCTGCTTTATCTGCACGGTAATGACAAGAATATCGGACAGGCACGGGAACTGGAATATGCGCGCAGCATGCACGGCATGGGCTACAACGTGCTGATGATCGATTATCGCGGTTACGGCAACAGCACGGGCGGGGAGCCCAACGAGAACAAGGTCTATGAGGATGCCGAATCGGCCTGGAATTATCTGGTGGGGCAGCGCGGAATTTCGCCCTCTCGATTGTTTATATACGGGCACTCGCTGGGCGGGGCGATCGCCATCGATCTGGCGCTGCATCACCCCGAGGCTGCCGGTATCATTGAGGAATCATCGTTCACCAGCATGCCGGCCGTGGTCAATACGACTGAATTCGGCTTTATGCCGACCGATATTCTGGTGCATCAGCGATTCGACTCTCTCGCCAAAGTGCCCAAGCTGAAAATCCCGTTGCTGATCATACACGGCACCTGGGATAAGACGGTGCCTTATCAGATGGGGCAGCAGCTCTACGAGGCGGCGTATGAGCCCAAGACTATCGTCCTGATAAAAGGCGGCGCGCATGAAAATAGCTGTATCGCAGGGCGTGTGGAATGCGCACAGGCGTTTACAAGCTTTGTGACGAGAAATTTGCGCTAGCTTTTGAATGAATCATTTTTAATGGGGAGGGTTTGCAATATGCAAACTCTCCCCAATCTATTTCAGACCAGCTCCAGACAGTCCTTCCATTCTTTTGCAGCTGCCAAGAATTCACCGAGGTCGGCATTGACGATTTCGATATTTTGCCGGGCGAGGAAACGCTTTTCCTTATCGGTAGGATGCGGAATCAACGCCCATCCTGCCGGTTTGTCTGCGCCGAAGATCATGTCAGAAAACACCATCCGGTCGGTGTCGCGGTTCATGCGCAGGCCGAGCAGTAGATAGCGTTTGTTCTGGCGCATGCGTTTGACGAAAGAAGGAATTGCGAAGCCGCCCATCAGTTCGGTGATGTAATCGACAAAATCCGCGTCCGAGGCGATGTAGTTGGATTCCGGCAGCGGGGTGCCCAGCGGTTTGAACAGCACGGGCAGGCTGGTGTTGACCGCCTCCTGTTCGATAGCCGAGTAGTGGCTGCCGTCATAATAAAACAGCCGGAAACGGTATGCCTTGCTGGAGATTCTCGCCGTGCCGACGATCAAGTTGTGTGGAATGCCCGCATATTGCTGCTGCAATTGCGTGTCACGGTTGGCATCGATGATATAGGGGAGGTTTTGTTCCGCCAGCCAGCGATGCAACGCGGATGTACTCCATTTCGTGTCGCGGTAGGTCGTGTCGAGAAAGCGGTTGACGCTGGAGCGGCCCTTTTTGAGTTCCACGTTCATCGCCGCACGCGAAAATTCAAACATCAGTTTCGGTGCCATCGGCAGCCCGTTGTTCATCGCCAGAATCAGGCTGTCGCTGTCGGCGGGAATGGCTTTTCCTGTGTCCTGATTGATGACTCCGTCCAGTGTGCCCGGGCCAAGATAGGGAATGACGCTGCCATCGGATAAGCCGGTGAAAATGTTTTCGAATGCAAAATTCATTGGGTAACCCCTTGTGGACAATAACGATGTGTTATCCAGCAATAAACGCGCCAGTCTGCATTCGTTGTATTGGCGGGCTTTGCGGCGTTGTGTGCATAGGCGTAAACGCGACAAAACAGTAAATTTGTCAGACAAAACGCCAGGAGGGTTGGGGGGAGGTTTAGAAATGACCAGTGCATATACAGACGCTTTTCCTTTACGGGAAAGCGTCTGTAACGGGTGTGAGGTGCGACATCTTGTCACATTCCGTTAGTTGTCAAAAATCCTTAATATTCAACCATTCAATTAATGGGAGAGTAAGGCTATGCTGAAAAAAATATCGATGAATGTGTTGTCTATGGCGCTGCTGACCAGTTTTGCCGGTCAGGCACAGGCCGAAATGAGCCGTGAAGACTACGCAATCAAGTTTAGGCGCGGTGGATATACGGTGCTGGGGTGGTATTACGGCCCGTTGTATCGGATGGCGAAGGGGGAGATGCCTTACGACAAAGCGCTATTCCTGCGTAATGCAGAATATCTGGCCGTGTTGAGCAAGCTGCCCAAGGACGGATTTATTCCAGGGACGGAGAAAGGCGATACCAAGGCTAAACCTGAAATTTGGTCGAAAAGCGATAAATTCAAAGAGGCCAATGACCGCCTAGAAAACGAATCAGCCAGACTAGCCGAGCTGGCGAAGGGCGGTAACTTCGAGGTGCTCAAAGAGCAGTTCGGCAAGGTGCAAAAAACCTGCAAAGCGTGCCACGACGACTTTAAGAACAAGGCCGATTAAGCTGGATCGGCGAGTTGCGGCAGTTGTTACGCTTACTCGGCGCTGCTTTTTAATCGGTTTACACAAATTTCACCAGCAGCCAGACCGCACCAGTGGTCAGGCAGAACACCAACAAGGCCAGCCAACTGCTGCGCAGGCGTATCGACGGGACGATGACGTCTTGCGGCAGTTGCTTAGTGCCGGTCAACATGGGGCGCAGCAGATTTTCTTTCTTGAAAATCAGGTAAAGCAGTATCGCTGCAACATGCAGTGCTACCAATCCCAGCAGCACATCAAAACTTTGCTCATGCAAGGCGGTGGAAAGATCGCTGAGGTGCTTTCCGGCGCAGCCGGCCAGCGGACCTTCCAGCATCATGTCATCGTTAGCCAGCAAGCCAGTCAAGACAACGAAAAATACTGTACCGATTAGCGCCAGCACCATCCAGCCGCCGGCCGGGTTGTGTCCGATACTGTGTATCACTTCCTTATTATTGATGTGCCGCAGATAGTTTAGTGCCGCGCGCGGCGAGGCGATAAAGCTGGTAAAACGCGCGCTGCTGCTGCCGATTACCCCCCAAATCAAGCGAAACAGCAGCAATGCCAACACCGCATAGCCGCAGAGAAAATGTAATTCCATATCGCCACTCTCGGTCGACGACCACCAGCAGGTGGCAATCAGCAGCAACAGCGACCAATGAAACAGCCGGGTGGCTATATCCCATAGTTTGACGACTTGAGTAACGGTATTTGATGTCATGGCAAAGCACTTTTTGGTGGTGTTCGCATGGTATCAAAATGATTTGTGCGAGGGGTGTGGCATTTTGCCGCGCGGCAATATGTCACATTTTCAAGAGGCTGCTTCATCCCTACAATTCGCCCGGTTAAAAAATTGAAGACAAAAATCAGGGGATGCAGGATGAAGAACAAGCAACTATTTACACTCAGCGTCATCGCATTGGCAATCAGTCAGGCGGTCTATGCGGCGCACGATACCGAGATGCTGGATGACGTGGTCGTCAGCGCATCCAAGATTAAACAGACCTCACTGGAAGCACCGACTAATGTCTCTGTCGTTACGGCAAGCAAAATTGAAAAAACCAATAACCAGCGACTGGGTGATGCGCTGGTTGCCAAGGTGCCAGGCTTGTATTTGCGCGGAGGCGCTTTAGGTAACGCTCGTCCCGGTGTGACGATGTTGAGTTCCATGCGTGGACAGGGTGGCACGCTCACTAAAATTGCCGTGCTGGTCGACGGTATGAATATGATAGACGCCTACTCAGGACAGGTTAACTGGTCGATGGTTTCAATGGAGGATGTTGAGCGCATCGAGGTGGCACCTGGTGTGGGTTCGTCTTTGTACGGTGGTAACGCGATGGGCGGTGTTATCAGCGTCACTACCAAGGTTCCTACTAAGCAGGAAGTGTCATTTAAGGCAGGTAAAGGGTTTGGAGATTCAGCCGGCCAGTATGCCAGCGCCCTCTATCGCAATAAATTAGATAACGGTATCGGTTTGGTATTCGGCGCCTCGCAAAATGACCGGGAAGGCTATATTTCTGATTTTGTAACCAAAACACCTGCCGGGGCTCCAGTGCCGGGTTCGATCGTGGCGAGTGGCGCGATCCCGACAACCACAACGACTGGAGTGCCGACTTATATTGTCGGTGACAAGGGGAAGAATGCTTCAACAGCGAAGAATATTCACGGAAAGGTGTATTACGATTTATCGCCCACGGCCAAGATCAATGCCGGTTTTGCTTACAGCGATAACAAGAGTCTGTATGCCCCTTACAACAGCTATTTGACCAATGCGGCAACAGGCCAGCCCGTGCCGGTTTCTGTGCTACCCGCTGCGGCCACCAATCTGACTCTCAATGGATTGAAAACTACTCTGGCTGAATCCGCCTTTTTTGGTTCAGTGCCTATGGGCAATACTGCGCTCCGCTATTTTGCCGGATACGATGGGGAGGTGTTCGGCAGCAGTAAACTTAGTCTGAACGTGGGGAGAATCGACCGTGACAGCTGGAGTGCGGCGGCGGGTGCAACCGCGACTTTAAATTCTGGGGCTGGCACCATGAGCTTCTCGCCCAACAGCACCACCAATGCGACAGCGCAAATAAGTCTGCCTCTCACTGAAAAGCAATTTCTGATTTTCGGGGTGTCGACCGAAATCGGTGATCTGAATCAGAAGAAGTATGCGCTCTCCAACTGGTCTGATATAAATTCCAAGACCACCGTTCTCGATAAGGTGGATGCCAAGAGTACCACCAGCTCATTTTTCGTTCAGGATCAGATTGCGCTGGCAGATAAGTTCACGATTTATCTGGGGGGACGCTTCGATTCATGGAAGGCGGGCGGTGCCGGTATGGTGTATGACGCAGTCACTAAAGTTACCAAAAACTATGTTTATGCGGATCGCACCGAGTCGGCGTTCAGCCCAAAACTGTCTGGTGTATACCAATTAAACGATCACTTCGCCATCAAGAGTTCCCTGGGGACGGGGTTCCGTGCGCCGACTAATTATTATCTGTTTGCCAATCCTACTTTTTCAGGCGCGGCTGCACCGAACGGAAAAATGATTTTTTCCAATCCGAATTTGAAGCCGGAAACGAATCAGGCTTTCGATCTGGGAACAGAGTATGACTTCGCCGAAGGCGGCAATGTCAAGGCAACTTATTACATCACAAAAACAAAAAACCTGATTTATCAGAAGATTACCAAGGTCGCGACCTATACCGATCCTGTGATCAATAAGGTCATTGACTTCTGGGGCGTGCAGGAAAACACCGGCGGTGCATTAGCGCGCGGGATCGAGTTGTCGGGTGAATACCCGGTCATGAAATGGCTGACGGTCAGCGGTAGTTATGCCTACACCGATTCGCGCGTCACCAGCGATTTGACTAATACCGGTTTGGCAGGGAAGCGCGTGACTAACGTGCCTAAAAATATGGCCAGTTTGGCCTTCGAAGCCAAACAGGGGCACTGGTCAGGTGTGCTGTCTGCGCGATATGTAGGCACGCAGTTCAGCGTCGATAACAATTCGGATGTAGTCAAGAATGTGTGGACAGGTTACAGCAATTACACGGTGGCCGATCTGAAAGTAGGCTATCAGTTAACCCGTAACCTTAAAGCGAATCTGATGGTTGATAACCTGCTCAACCGTACTTACTACGAGTACTACCGTATGCCCGGACGCGGCGTCACGGCGGAACTTGCCGGTCATTTTTGAGCGTATCACGGTCTGTATAGGCCGTTTTGTCAAACATGACTTTTTGTAACTATATAAATTTAAATTAAATTTATGAAAAATGTTGTTGTCCTTTTACTGTTTGGTTTGATGCAGATGAGTGTGCAGGCGGAGGTGTTCTGGTTGTCGGAAACGCCACCTTCGAAG
>Ga0208863_1002148_pt1 | contig 10608 bp, 10 predicted proteins | sample RifOxyD3_FD_184040 | JGI IMG/M metagenome (GOLD analysis project Ga0208863, IMG submission 184040) | Soil microbial communities from Rifle, Colorado - Rifle Oxygen_injection D3 (SPAdes) | ecosystem: Environmental > Terrestrial > Deep subsurface > Rock core/Sediment | place: Rifle, Colorado...
GCCCATAACCTGGCGGCTCTGGCTGCGATGGAAGGGGTTTTGGCTGAGCCCGGACGATTTTTCCCTAAGTATGAAACAACCCTGGTAGGCTATCTTGCCGAAGGTCGGCGTTTAGTCTGGCTCAAGTGGGCCGCGCTCCTTCACGATCTCGGCAAACCAGCCAGCCGGAGTATCCGGAGTGACGGACGCATCACTTTTTATAACCACGACCGCATCGGCATGGGCCTGTTTATCGAGCTGGCCCGTCGTCTGCGCTGGAGCCGGGTGGATAGACGGCAGGTGGCTCGGTTTATATCCCTGCATATGTGGCCGTTTCATCTGATCAACGCCAAGCGCAAGACCGGGATCACGGCCCGTGCCTGTCTGCGCATTGTCAAAGCAGCCGAGCAGGAGCTGCCAGGTCTTTTTTTGCTCGCCACGGCCGACAGCCTTGCAGGTCAGGGATCTGGAAAACCCGCCGGTATGGAGGAGGCCCTGGCCGCCCTGTACGATGAGGTGGAGAGCGTCACCAGCCAGAGCATCCGGCCGGTTCTCGGCCAACCCAGACTGCTGACCGGCAATGACCTGGTGGCCATTTTCGGGCTGGCGCCCGGCCCGCTGTTCCGAGAGATCTTTGATGACCTTGAAAAGGCCCAGGTGGAAGGTAAGGTCAGGACACGCAACGAGGCCGAATCTTTCGTCCGTTCCTATCTGCAGAATGTTTAAAAACCTAAGGGGACGCAGCATAAACTATGGTTGTTTCATTGAATTTTGTGGTATATTTTTTAGCGTAAAATAATATAACTCCCCCAAGCCCCCTTAAGGTAAGGAAAGGTCGGCAGGGGTTATGAAACAGCAGGTCATGAGAGATACAACCGAACCGGAGATTATGAAAGCGAACAAGCAAACAGCACCATCGGGCCCTTTTTGCGCGATTGACGGCAAAAATGTGAGTGAGATGAAGACACGGATCGCCCATCATCTTCTGACCCAGCAGGGCCGAGATCCTGAGCGGGCCGGCAGCAGAGATATGTATAAAGCCCTGGCATATACCATCCGGGATATTCTGGTCGAAAAATGGATCAGGACCCAGAAGGGGTATTACGCCAAGAAACAGAAACGGGTCTATTACCTCTCCATGGAGTTTCTGATCGGCAGGTCGCTTGGTAACGCCCTCACCAACCTCGGCCTGCAGGAGGTCATGGAAACGGTGCTGCAGGAGATGGGCTTTGATCTTGATGAAATCCGGGAGCAGGAGGAGGATGCCGCCCTCGGTAATGGCGGTCTTGGCCGCCTGGCCGCCTGTTTTATGGATTCGATCGCCACCTTGCGCCTGCCGGCCTATGGCTATGGCATCCGCTATGAGTATGGTATCTTTTATCAGAGGATCGTCGACGGCTATCAGGTCGAAAATCCGGATAACTGGCTGAGGTTCGGTTCGCCCTGGGAGTTTGAGCGCCAGCAGGACCTCTATCCGGTACGATTTTATGGACGGGTAAAGAGCTTTTGCGATAAGGAGGGTCATTACCGCTCCGAATGGGTGGATTCCGAAGAGGTCATGGCCATGCCCTGCGACTTTCTGGTGCCGGGCTACAATAATGATCATGTTGTCAATATGCGACTGTGGACGGCCAGGGCCTCCCGGGAGATTGATCTCTCGTTTTTCAATCAGGGGGATTATATCTCGGCAGTCAAGAGCAAGGTCAGGTCAGAGACCATCTCCAAGGTGCTCTACCCCTCGGACGATATCCGGGAGGGTCAGGAGTTGCGGCTCAAACAGCAGTATTTCTTTGTGTCGGCAACCTTTCAGGACATCTTCCGGCGCTATAAAAAAGACCACTTTGACTTCGATGATTTCAGCAGTCAGATCGCGGTGCAGCTCAATGATACCCACCCGGCCATTGCCATTCCTGAGTTGATGCGACTTCTGGTTGATCAGGAAGGCGTTGCCTGGGAAAAATCCTGGGAGATCTGCGTCAAGACCTTTGGCTATACGAACCATACCCTGATGACCGAGGCGCTTGAGGTCTGGTCGGTTGAAACCATGGAACGGATTTTGCCCCGCCATCTTGAGATTATCTACGAGATCAACCGGCGATTCCTGTTGCTGGTGGCTGAGCGTTATCCGGGTAACATTGCCAAACTGCGGGACATGTCGCTGATCGCCGAGATACCGGTCAAGAAGGTGCGCATGGCCCATCTCGCTATTGTCGGCAGTCATTCGATCAACGGGGTGGCCAAATTGCATACCGAGCTGCTTAAGTCAAGGCTGTTCAAGGATTTTGATGAGTTTTTCCCAGGCCGTTTCAACAACAAGACTAACGGTATCACCCAGCGTCGTTGGCTGCTCAAGTGTAATCCCGGTCTGGCCAAGTTGATCATCGAGACGATCGGCGATGAATGGGTGACAGATCTTGATAAGCTCAGAAACCTTATCCCCTTTGCTGATGACCCCGTATTCCAGCAGAAGTGGCAGCAGGTTAAAAGGTTGAATAAGGGGCGGTTGGCCCGCCTCATCAATGAGAAACTTGGGATCGAGGTGTCGGTAGATTCCATGTTTGATGTGCATATTAAACGGATCCATGAGTACAAGCGGCAGCTCCTTAATATCATGCGGGTAATCATCCATTATGAGCGGCTGATCAGGAACCCCGGACAGGCAGTGACACCCCGAACCGTGATTTTTGCCGGTAAGGCGGCGCCCTCTTATTTTAAGGCGAAATTGATTATCAAACTCATTAATTCCGTGGCCGATGTCGTTAACAACGATCCTCGGGTGAATGGTCGGCTGTACGTAGTGTTTCTGCCGAACTATGGGGTGACGCTGGCCGAAAAGATCATTCCGGCGGCCGATCTCTCCGAGCAGATCTCAACTGCCGGCACCGAAGCATCAGGGACCGGCAACATGAAGTTCGCCTTAAACGGCGCCTTGACTATCGGCACTCTTGATGGCGCCAATATCGAAATTCTTGAGGAGGTCGGGCGGGAAAACATCTTTATCTTCGGGCTGACCGCCGACAAGGTGGCCTGGGAACGGAAAAATCCGAGCCGCACCCCCTTTGATATCTACACCGCAAATTGTGAGATTCGCCAAGCTATTGACTCGATCCGGGATGGCGCCTTCAGCGATGGCAGCACCGAGCTGTTCCGGCCGATCGTCGACAGCCTGCTCGACCAGCATGATCCTTATCTGCTGCTTATGGATCTTGAAGAGTATCTTGTGTGTCAGGATGTGGTGGCGCGGGAGTACGAAGATACCACCCTCTGGACCCGCAAGGCCATTCTCAACGTGGCGGCAATGGGCAAGTTTTCGACTGACCGGACAATTCGGGATTATGCCAGCGATATCTGGGGCATCAAGGCCTGAAGGTCAGTATCGTTTCTATAGGGACTTAGAATTATCAGATATTCCGTTTTTTCGTAGGGGCGCGGTCCTCGCGCCCAGGTTTTTTGGGCAGGAATACCCTGCCCCTACCCCAGTATGAAGGGACTTGTATGGAAAAGAAACAGCTGCAAGAGACCTTTGAGAAATTCCGGGCTGATCTCCGCGCTTTTATTGAACTCTCTCTGCATGAAGACGAGATGTCATGGAATGATTGGCTGCAGTCGGCAGTCAAGAAACTTGAGAGCAGCTGCTGGGAGAAGAAACAGTGTCAGCAGGAGAATTGTCCGGCCTATAAAAGCACCTGCGGCCGGTGCTGGCTGATTGCCGGAACCATGTGTGCAACCGGTGAGGCTATCGGCCATTTCGCCAAGAAATACAAGTCGTGTCAGGAGTGCGATGTCTATCGGGAAGCTGTTTATAAGGATAGTCTGACCGAAATTGAAGAACATCTGATTGTCCTGGTTCATAGTCTACGGGCCAAGCAGCACGAACTCAAGGAGATGGCAACCACGGATTTTTTGACCGGTTTACATAACCGGCGCTACTTTGATCTCTTTATCAACCGGGAGATTAAAAGAGCGAAAAGAAGTGGAGCAGAGCTCGTCTTCATGATGGTTGATATTAACGGTTTCAAGAAGATCAATGATGAGTTCGGCCATGTCTATGGCGATTTTATCTTGAAGGAGTGCGCTCGGCTATTAACCATGACGAGCCGTGAGTCTGATCTGGTGACCCGCTATGGCGGTGATGAGTTTTTGCTTGTTCTGCAAAGCTGCGGACAAGAACAGATTATCTTGTTTGTAGCCAGGCTGCGTGATCAGGTCCGGAACTGGAACGAAAGGCAACCGGACAAGCGCTGTCTACTTTCCGTGAGCATCGGTACAGCGACCTATTGTAAAGATGATGACCTGGAAGGCATTATCAAGGAAGCTGACCGCAATATGTATCTCGATAAAGAACGATTCAAACAGGGTCTCCCGCCGCTGACCGGGTAGAAAAAGGGGTGCTGGCCGTGGGATTGGGAAAGGATTTTTATTTTCTTTTTGTAACCCGGTTTCTGCGGCTCTTCGCCTTCGGGTTTCTGACTGTCGCCCTGACTCTCTATCTAACCAAACCGGGAATATCGGCGCCGACGGTAGGATTTCTGTTCAGCCTGGCGCTGTTGGGTGATATCGGGATCTCTCTGGGAATCACCACTTCAGCCGATCGCCTTGGCCGCCGGCGGATGCTCATTGTCAGTGCATTGTTGATTTTGTCAGCCGGGGTGGTGCTTGCCGGAACCAGCAATATTTTCTGGATCGGGCTGGCCGCCCCGTTTTTGTTGGCAGGGAGCTTGAAAATTATCTATGATCTGTTGTTGTATCGTTCCTTCCGGGCGTTGAAACCGCCTGAAGAGCGATGACGTTATACTGGTGGCAGGTTACCAGGGGATAAAGAGAATAAAGCCATCAATAAAATAAACTATACCCAGGATGCCAACTGCAGTTGCGCCAAACCATATTGCTCTCTTTTTCAGCAGGGCTGAGATAGAGGAGAGAAGAATCGAGATCTGTAAAAATATTACGGCAATCCCAAAGGCGTTGGTATGCTTTTGTGATTCATCTCTGATCTCCTCGAATTTTTTGGCCTCATCGCGAATTTTTGCCTTCTCCGATTCATATTTTGTAATCTGTTGCCCATATTCATCTATCTTTTGCTTATAGGTATCAATAAGCGGTTGCTGCTGCGGTCCGAGGTTTTTGGTTTGCAACTCCCAGGCTTCTTTTTGCATCTCAAAGAGGTATTGTTTGATACTTTTTGCTTGATAATAGGCCCATTGATTTGCCGCATTTGATTGGCTCATTACCGAACGAGTTGAATATGAGCCGCCCTTGAAGGTCGAGAGGGTGGCGCAGACGGCAAAAATAATCGTGGTCAAAGCCAGATAATTGAGCCAGGGATCCTTTTTTTCTTCAGCCATTGGTGATCTCCACTGTTTTTTATTACGATTGATACCAAAGAACCCATTTTATACATGAGCTATTTAATTGGCAAGATTGCGTTTTATGTAAATATAATAGATGGTGAATTTTATTGACTACAGTTTTTCAATCTATAACTACCAAGGAGGAGACGTCATGAAGGTTGTGGCATTTAACGGCAGCGCCAGAAAAGGCGGCAACACTGCGGATCTGCTCAAGATCGTTTTGAGTGAAATTGCCGGGCATGGCATTGAGACCGAACTGGTTGAGCTGGGCGGTAAACCGATCAACGGCTGTATCGCCTGTTTCAAGTGTTTCAAAAATAAAGACGGCCATTGCGCCGCTCCAAAAAGCAACTTGGTCAATGAGTGCCTGGATAAGATGAAGGGGGCCGATGGCATATTGCTTGGCTCGCCCACCTATTTTGCTGATGTCTCAGCCGGCATGAAGGCCTTGATCGAACGGTGCGGCATGGTGTCGCGCGCCAACGGCGATATGCTTAAACGCAAGGCAGGAGCCGGCGTTGTGGCGGTGCGACGGGCCGGGGCCTCGCACGTCTTCAGCTCGCTCAACTATTTTTTCCTGATCGGCCAGATGATCGTGGTCGGCTCTTCCTACTGGAATATCGGGATCGGCAGAGAGCCGGGCGAAGCGGCCAAGGATGAGGAAGGGGTCAAGACCATGCGGGATCTCGGGCAGAATATGGCCTGGCTGATCAAGAAGATCAAACATTGATACGGTAGGGGCAGCCCCCTGTGGCTGCCCAGATTTATCTCAGACCCCGAATGATTTCAGACAGTTAAACGGTTCAGTCAAATGTGACACCTTCATCTTCTACCCGATCAGTGGCTGACGATTCCGGAATTACTGCAAAAGCCAGCGATAGAGCGGTATAATATTAACTTTGATTCCGGCCAGTTCCAGATCCTCGGAGGCTTCCGCAGTAATTATCAACCCTTCCTTTAATCCAAATGTATTGCAGCATTCCAGCAGTCCGCGCAGCTCTCGTTTACGGGTTTTTTTATCGGAAAGTGTGGCGGCCACCTGGATAGCCTCGGTGATCTCGAAGCCACGCTTGACAACGAAATCGCATTCGACCTTCTCCTTGAAAAAATAGATATCTTGCCCACGTCGCTTCAGCTCCAGGAACACAGCCTGTTCCATGGTCTTGCCGGTATCATCCGAAAACTTGTAATCAAGGGCGTTGAGCAGTCCATTGTCAATGGCATAGATCTTCTTCTCGCCCAGTTCCCGTTCCACCATCGACCTGGTCTGTTTCCTGAGCAACAGCGCCATGTAGATGTTCTGGCAAGCCTCAAGATTGTCATAGAGCTGGGTCTTGCCAATCTTGAACCCGGACGATTTCAATTCATTGTAAATATTGTTTACAGAGACCTGCTTGGTCGCCGATGCCATGAGGCGTTTCAGGAAGAACTTCAAGGTCGGTAAATTTTTGATTTCATACCGCTCCAATAGATCCCGGTAGATCATGACATTGAAGTATTCCTGAAGAACCCGGTTGCGCAAGCAGTCGTCATAATTGATCACTTCCGGAAAGCCACCATGGCGCAGGTAGTCGGTGAGGTGGTGATTGATCCGGGCAATGGACTTCGAGCTGTGCTGATCTACTGTTACCCCCTTGAAGTCCAGATATTCAGTGAAGGAGAGGGGGAAAACTTCGTAGCTGATGGTGCGGCCTCGCAGGCTGGTGGCGATTTCACTGCTCAGAAAACGGGCGTTCGAGCCGGTGATGAAGATCTTTCCGGTTCCCTTGTCGTATATTCGCCGAATAAATCTGTCCCAGTCGGCAATATTCTGGATTTCATCGAAGAAAAACCAACAATCCTTGATGTCAGTGTCGGGATAAAGTTCTTGATACGCCTGCAACAGCAGGTCAAGCTCTTCTGTTTTCAGATCAAGCCGCTCATCCTCGAAATTCACATAAAGAATTTTCTCCATGGGAACTCCCCGGACAAGGAGATCTTCGATAATATTGAACAGGTACGAGGTCTTGCCGCTGCGTCGCACGCCAACAAGAGTGACGATTTTCCCGCTGTCAATGGGGACCTCCAGCGTCCGCCGGTTAAGCTTTGGCAGTGGTGAGACATGAAAGTCTCTGATGATGATTTTTAGTAATTCTTTCTTCATGGCAGGGAAATATTATCACATTTTGTCTTTGTGGCAAGGATAAATATTGATATGTTTGGTGTGGAAAGCAAGTCAACAATTGCAAGCTTGATTTTTGAGTGTGCCCCCCATTTGATTTTTATGATGTTTTTGACTGAATGACTGCTGCCCATCTTGATCAACTATGACAAACTTAGTAAGGTGGTCTGGTCGTGCCGAAAGTTGGACATTCTCTCTTATGGTAGAGCAATGATAATTTTGCGGTACTCTCCGACACCATTATTGTAAATCTCTTCAAATCGGTCGAATTGCTCAACAAAAGCCTTCATTGCAGGATTCACCCATGCGATGGTTTCGAGGGTATCAGTATGTTGGCTTTGGAGGTCGCGCCAATGCCAGATAGGTTCATGGTGAAAGATTCGATTTCTGAGTGTACGGAGACGGTTGAGACGTTTGGAAAGGTTCTTTCTGATTCTGATGTGGCGGGGCATATTGGGGACAACTGGTTTCAGCAACCACGGCCAGAGTATTTTTTCGTATCGTACGTCAAATAGGCTTGTCCAAAAACCGAAGGTCAGTTCCGGGATTATCCTTCCTGAATCAAGCGGTTTCTTGCCTTTTATAAGAGTATTTTTTGCTTCTTGTACTTTGTTGATTTCCTGCGGGGAGAGTACTCCGGGCAGGTCAAACCATGCATCTGTTTTGAATTGTACCGAGGCGGCATCATGAATGCTGTTTCTGAGACTGACTTCCATACATTGAAGTGGGGTGTAAAGGCTTTCGGACAGTGCCATGTTCCATGCATAATGAGCAAATAGTTCGGCATTGTCATTACTGGAACCGTGTTGACGGTAGGCGTCAAGGCGTTCATGCGATATTGCTCGGCGAAGTTGATCTGAAAAATTTGCTTGCATGTATCACCCGCTGAAGCTATTATTTGTATGCAGCCCCCGGAGAAATCCTCTCCCGACCCTGAGTCGGTGACGATCCCGGGGTTTTTTATTGCCCCAAATATACTGCTTGCGGATTGAACACAATAACAACTTACGAATAGGGGGCCTCAAAACGGCCCCCCTCTTTGTATTCAATCTTCTTTCCGTTGCGCTTCACAGAATGGAATGCGGTAAGATAACGTTATATTCTCTTCTGTTTCCCTGCTACCGTACATACTTAAAAGTTATGCCTAATTGGGATAAGAGACGATCTAATTGTTTGATAGTAGTCTCGTAGTTTTTGTGAGCTTCCATGTATATGTTTCTATACTTAAGCGGAACAAAGAAATCGTTGCCTTGCGGATGCTTCGGGTATTTTGCGAAGAGGTAGCGCTTCGCGCTTGTCGTGTAAGGTGCCAATTCCTCAAATTTTTCCCATAAGTCTTTTGAATAAATGAATTCCATTACTTTTGTGCACAGGTCTGGAACTGTTGTCGCCGAAATCCTTTCACCATTAAGTTCAACAACGGTGCCGCGCGCGCGAGGAGCTCTTACAACTGCAATTTCATGGGTATTCCTGCCAACACTGAACTTAGCTACATCCATAGTTGATTCGCTACCCAAAAGCCTACGAATCACATCTTCAGGCTCCCGATCCTCGAATGGCCTAGCGAGTTCCTGGAGGCGAGAGTAAACCTCATCCGAGAGTGAAATTGTTTTAGGCATATGAACTCCTCCTTTCTTATTTAAAAAGAGAATATTCGAGAATTATGTATTTGTCAACTGGAAAAATGTATTATTGTGGTTAAATGTATTTATGCGGTGAGTGGTGTGAGTTGTCCAACGGCTTCGCGCTTGACCTGCCGGGGCGTTTTTCTGCCCGGTCATGGTACGAGCGCGTGTTGGACATCGCTTTTTCTGACTCTTGTTTGAAAATGGAAAATTGAGATCTCAAATTGGTTTAGAGCTTATGATTGTCGTATAAAAGAGTTATGACTTTCAGTGATCGGCTAGCATATTAAAGTCGCCAAGGGCGATTGCCTTGATTCCCAATCTTCCATGACTGTCGAGCGCCAATGCGTCTGCTTGAAGGGTGTTGAATTTTGTCATAGACTCTTTCAATTAATTGAAGTCTGAACGCTACGTGGAAAATTTGTATGTAGATCGCCCCGTTATATGGACAGTGACTCAATGCTTTCCTTACCGCAGGTTAAACATATATAGAAATTGCATATTGGGTGCATTGGCCCTTACGTTACTGACTCCAGTCTCAATAACCTTGTTATCCTTGAAAATTATAAAGAAATCACATTTTTCGTGCAGATTTACATGTGCATTGCAAAATTGATTGGTGTATTTGAACAAGGTATAAGTACTGCCATCTTTTTCAACTGTCGAAAAGCCATCCCGTTCTTCCATAATCTCTGAGACTTGATCCTGAGACATGCCTGCGTTAATTTTTCTCATCTTTTGAACACCTGACGCACACGCTGACAGAATAAAGATACAGCTAAGTAGAGTAACCATTTTCAACATAATGCCTCCTCCATTTTTATGCCGTTCTGAATTTTCATTTTCTTTGTCCGTTCTGTTTAAAACGTGTTGAACTGAGCCGCTTCGCGGATTTCCTGGCACCGTCATATCTAGGGGTTTTGTATAACCGATGGAGCAACTTCCCGCAAGTGGAGTTATGCTTTTTGTTTATTCTTTTGCTAGGGTCTTTATCCGATCTTGTGATAATTTCATTTTAATTCTATCATTTCTTTAAGTCCGTCAGCTTATTGAGCTGGCTAGAAATTGTTTACCTTTAATCGTGCGTGCCGGTGCCCTGAAAACCGACTGGTTTCCTGTAAGAAAGTACCTTGTTATAGGTTTCGCGAAAGGCGTTACGAAGAATCCTTTCGCACTCGGCCAGGCGGCAGCCGCTCCACCAGTACCATGCGACCCTTGCCGCATTTCCGGCAGAGCGCGATATCCACGCCCAATACCCGCATCATCATCTCTCGCGGCCCTTCCGGAATGAGCAATTTTGACTGATTAATCGATTTGACGCCCATAAGGTGACGGATCAACGGCAGGCAGATGCTTTTTTGGGTATGGATTTAATTCAGGGGACACCATACTTAATGTGCGGCCGGGCAAGGTCGTGTAGTCCAGCGGGTGTGAAGCCCGCCCCGGAAGGTTGGCCAACCACCGGGTAGCAAGTCCTTGGAGGCTCTATGGT
>Ga0208863_1002153_pt1 | contig 10586 bp, 12 predicted proteins | sample RifOxyD3_FD_184040 | JGI IMG/M metagenome (GOLD analysis project Ga0208863, IMG submission 184040) | Soil microbial communities from Rifle, Colorado - Rifle Oxygen_injection D3 (SPAdes) | ecosystem: Environmental > Terrestrial > Deep subsurface > Rock core/Sediment | place: Rifle, Colorado...
TTCATGCATGATTCCTTTGTTACCCCCTTTTACTAAGCTAGTTTTATGCCAATCCATGTAAAAATCACATGGTTGAGAAAAGTTTTTATCTCCAACTTCAGACTGCAATGTTCCCTGACATAGGGGGCTACCCACTCATTTGGTGAGATTTCGGAGAGAGATTATTTCTGGGTAAAATGGCCTGATATTGATCCTCAGTTTTATGCCAAGGAGATTTTGAATAATCAAAGATATTTTGATGAAACAAAGTATGAGTATGCAGGTGCTACGATTACGCTAGAAAACTCAATCCAGCTTTTGGCCAATCGTGGATTTGAAATGATCAAAAATCCGACGCTAAATTTTTACTACTATGATCAGGAACGAGAGTCTTATGAGTTGTTAGCGTCAAATGTGGTGAAGCGCAGCTTTGCGGCCGGAGTAAATGAGACGGTTACTATTACCGTCGAAAACGTTCCACTTGCCCTGTTGGCCGAGAATTTCTTCAAGCGTGGGGAATTTATTATCTCGGAAGTGGCAGACTATGAAATTCCTTCGATGGATACGACCTACCAAGGACTGTTGGCGAGTGTTAAAGAAAAGTCTGTGCCAGTTATCTACAACACACCATTGGAATCGAGGGTGTGGTATGTAGGCGTTAATGGTGAGAGCAAGAGATTAGATCAGGTTTTGGGAGTTTTATTTGAGCGTAACTTTACCATCGAAAATGATCAGATAAAAAAGATCGATCAGTTTGAATCCAATCTCCCTAGCTTTACTTATCTAAAAGAGATTACGGCGTTGGATAAAAAAGGAAAGTGGTTTTTATTCACTGATAAGATTAATCGCCACTATCTTGATTATGAGTATGGGGCCAGTGATGTTATTGCGCTTTCATATATCACTGGAGCGGAATTAGCGGCACAATCCAGCGAAAAAGTGGTTGGGTTGCAGGAGAATATTTCCGGAGGAGAGGATTATAAACTTTTTAGTCTGGGTAATATTTCGCCAAATGCCAAGATAGATATTCAAATTGCTCCAGAGCGCAAGTGGGGAGATAAGTTTGTTGAGGAGGAGCGTAACTATCGCGAGAGGCCTTGTTCTTGTGGGAAAAATTGCATCTGCGGTGTTTTAACAGTGGACTGCTATGTAAAAGTAAATCATGGAAGTAGTTACGATAATAGCTTTAACTTTAATAAAGACTTTAGCGGTGAGCTTTCGCAAATTTCATTGATTATTAATCGATCAGAGTTTGCGCTTTCTGATCTGGTGGCACAAAAAAAGATATCGGCAAACTGGATCGGCAATAATCTTCACCTCGAAATTGATGATCCTACTAAGATTTTGGAAATTGCCAACTTTGAAGAAAATGTTTTGTTTTTAAAGCTTAAAAATTTCAAAGGCCAAACATTTCGAGGAGCGTATCTGCACAATGCTACCGGCAAAGATAAAACTATCTGCCCAGGTATGGTGGCGCGTGCCTGTTTAAACTGGGAAGAAAAAGGCGTATTTGCTGGTTCGGTGATGATGGATGGATTTCGACCTTTTGTGAATAGAGGATTGAAACTATTTCCAGCACGCGACTATGCGCAGGCGTTTTCTGTGTCGGTGAGCAGCGTTATTAATAATATGTATAACTAGGGGGCCGTATGAAAAGGATAAAAATAATTGATATTGCCGGTGTGGTACTGGGATCAATGGCGCTTGGGGTATCTAATGCCTATGCGTTTTCTAAGCTCAAAAACGGTTTTGAGACTATTACCAACACCTATCTGATTCCACTGTCCGGCGCAGTGGCCGGAGCATCGTTTTTGCTGTTTATCATTTTGGGATACTTCAAACAAGAAGAGTACCAGAAGAAAATTGCAAACGTTTTGATGCTTGCGGTGCTTTCGGCAGTGGGGTTGGATCTGATTACTACGTTAACCCAGAGCTTTAGCTAGGAGGTGAATATGCAAGACAGTTCATTTCCAATGTTACTCAATCGCAAGGCCAAAGTGCTGGCCGGATTGAATCGCACGGAGCTTTCAATCATGGGAGTAGTTTACCTGCTGCTCTCATGGATACATGTGGCCGGAGTGGTAGCACTGCTACTAGATGTGGCCGTACTTCTAATTTATAAGTGGATGCAAAGAAAACTTCCTCGGAGGTTTTTACAAGAACTGGGAGCACCAAGAATACTTTCTTGGTGGAACAAACTGGGGGGATTGAATGGATAGAATAACATTTCCTGTCGTGGAGACAAAAGAGCATCGTTTAACATGCAAAAATGGGGTTAAAAGCTTTTTTTATGAGCTAACACCACCAGACCTCTATCAGATGAGTAGAAACGAAACTGAGGCGTTTTACAATGGTATCGCGGAGTATTTAAATAATTTGGATGAAAATTGCTTCTACAAATTCTACGGCCTCGGCAAAAGAAATTATCTTTGCACCAACAAGGAAGTTGATCAAGGCCCTAGAATGGTTGGAATGGGGCCATCTGATAGGCCCCTTCAAACCTTCTTCGGGGCCATAGATATCTATTCGGATGTGGCCATCATGGACAACTATCTTTGCTACAACGGAAAGTATCGGCGCATTTTGTCGGTTGCGGAATTCGCAAGTGGTAGCATTGGCGATGGATTTATGCCGTTTGGAGTGGATTATGTTCTTAGTGTTAGGAGGATTGGAAAAGAAAAAAGTCTAAAACAGATGGAAAAGATTAGAACTTCTCATCTTGGAAACTTTTTTAAGGCAAAGAGAGACATTGAGAGCGAAGGAGCTTATCAGCAAGCAGAAAATTTGATTGGTGATTTGACGGTGGGATCTGAGTCCCTTTTTGAGATGGAGTTATATTTTATCGTGACTGGGTTGTCGTTGGAGGAGCTGAATCAAAAAAGTGATGAGCTAATTGATGTGATGAAGTCGCGCGGAGTGAAGCTTTTTGTGGAAGGGCATAGCATAAAAGCGATGAAATCAGGATTGGGGACAATATTTAGTGAACTGATTCCGGGAGTGACGCCATCTTTTAAGTTTAGGCCACATACGGATAAGACGAGTCATCTGAAGTTTTTGCTTCCGCTGCAAAGATCACATTTGATGGATTCTGGGGTGGAGTTTTCAGATACAACAGATGAGAAGATTTTTTATGATCCATTTGCGCCGGAACTTCCTAATCGCAATATGCTGGTGACAGGCTCTAGTGGTGGCGGCAAGTCTGTATTCGTTAATAAGATTATTCATGCGCTAATTGCTAAGCACCCAACAGTAATATTGGATAAGGGAGGATCGTTTCGACGGCTTACTCTTTATCATGGCGGCGTGAGTTTGGATGGAAGTTTCAATCCGCTACAGTTTAAAGATCCTCTCTATCTTATGGAACTTATTTTAAGCGTGGTAGATAAAGAGAAGTTTGGAAAGCTAGAGCGTGGAAAATTGCTTCGAGCGATTAAGTCTGTGCTTGATAGCAATAACGCAATAGATGATTTTAGTCAGTTTCTGCGACAACTAGAATCGCACTTGCCAGGAATCTCACTCTACTTCGAGATAGTTGGTGGTCTCTTCGTAGAGAAGAAGATTCCGGCCGTGTCAATTTTGTATGTCGATATCGATCAATATCCCAAGGAAGCAATAGCGCCAATTATTATCTTTATCTTGGAATATTTTAAAAACATCGAAAGCAAAGAGAAGATTTTGGTTTTTGACGAGTCATGGTCATTTTTAAAAGAGCATGCTGACTACATTGACGAGTGTTTTAGAACTTTTAGAAAAACAGGAGCACTCCCTATTGCAATTTCGCAGGGGTTAAATGACTTCGCTGGCAGTGGTGGAAAACTTTATAGTTCAATTACCAACAATAGTTTCATCAAAGTTTTCTTCCCGCAGGAGAAAATTGATGATCCCGAAGTAACAGACTTTGACCATGAGATGATTAAAACGCTCCACTTTGAAAAAGGCAGTTTTAGTGAGTGTTATCTAAAAAGTGCAGATAACAAAATTAGAAAAGTACTCCGCATTTATCTTTCACCTCTGGAGCTGGAGTTGTTTCATACCGAGGCCGGTGAGGATTCAAAGTTTTTTGATTTTTTTAACAAGCATCGTCCATTTCTGGATAGTAACCAGGAGGCGATCAACGCTTATGTGAGGTTAAAACATGCAAACTTTTAAATGGGCCTTTTTGCTTTTGGCAATGCAAGCAGAGGCAACAACTTTTTTTATTCCTGATGCGGATACAGCGGCATTAGTGGCACTTGTCTCCAACACTGCATCGACTGTGACAAACACCATGAAGATTTTGGAAGTGGCAAAAGAGACTTCCGATCAGATTGATAAATACAATTTTCTGGCCATGCGAAGATACTTTGTGGCCAGAAGGATTGAGCAACATGTACGCGACATCGCTGAACTAAAAAAGATGAAACCCAAAGATTTGCAAGAGCTAAATCAGGTGCTCTTGCGGCTTAAACTTAACTTGCAGGGGTTAAAGAGCAATATCGACTTTATGGCACGCGATTTGTTTGAGGCCGATGACTTTACTGCTCGCTATTGGGAAAAGGTGACAAATTCATCATACGACGAGTCAGAAGCGCATGAGCAAGAACTTATGAGTGCCAGCGAAGGGGCAATGAGTAAGCATGTGCAAAATACTGCGATGAACACCGCATTGTCGGCAAAAATTTTGGCCAAGTCACGCAGTGACAATCTGGAATATCAAAAAATTGATATTGCTCTAAAAAAAGATGAGGCCACGGAGAGGCTTCGCAGTGAGGAATTTTACAGACAGTGGTTAGGAATTGAAAGCGATAACAAGGCAGGTATTTAATTATGACAACAAATACAATCAAAGATCTGCTTTTGATTCAAAGTTTTAATCTAGATGGTTTGATTGAAGATTACCGACTCTTTTTCTTAGGCATACTGCCAACAACGTTTATGTTGGCGCTTTTGGTAGAGTATTTTGATCGGATGGATGCTTTTGCGCTAGTTAAACGCACGCTGGTGGCCGTGCTGATTTTAACCTCGATCACTAGTTTTTACAAAGTGAGCATTGACTATTCCATGGATGCGGCCAATGAAAAACTGGAATCACAAAAGCAAGACAACATTCTGCTTCTGGATATGTTTGATGCCATAGAGCATTGGGACAAGTTGCAAAGTGATCAGAAGGGAGCAGTATTCTACAAAAATCAAAATGCGTTATGGGGAACGCTGGCATTCTTGAAGTATCATTTCTTTGATAAGTTTGTGAATGACGGTTTTACGGTGACAGTCTTTTTCTTGTCAAAGCTATGCTTTGTAATATTAAAGGTGGTCTACTCGATAATTTACTATCTGGGATATGGATTGGTTGGTGTTCCGGTGATCATCTACATGTTTCCGACCATGGGAAATGTATTGCGAGGAGGGATATTATCTTATCTGTGGTGTCTCGTTACTCCGCATGTGCTGGTGTTTATTTTGTCACTCATTAGTGGCGAAATTAATAAAGGCTACATCTCCGGGCAGGTAATCGGTGGATCAGTAATTGGAACGGTGCTCTTGTTTGTGATGACGCTCTTTGTGGCGTTTACTCCGATTATAACGGCCATGATTCTAAATGGCAGTGGGATTTCACAGGCCGGAGGTATTATCGCTACGATGGGGGCCAACTATGTGATGAATCTTCCGAAGAACATTACTAACTCGATGGCCTCTGTTGCCACTGGTGGGGCTGTCGGGCCTAAAATGAAACTGGCACAGACTGCATCAGGTGTTGGGTTTAAGTTTGCAAAAAATGCTGTTGGATTAAGTAGTTCCAAGCGACAGGATAACAAGCAGGATGTCACGCATGCCAACGGGAGCAGTCGCAATGCTGGAGGAAACAACAGCAGTAGTAAAAGCTTAAATCTAGCAAATACGGCCAATGCTACTGACAAAAATGAAGCAATTAGTCGTAGAAGTCGCAATAGTGACAGCAATCAACAGAGCAACACCCGTGCAGGCCATGGTAGGCCCTTTTTAAGTCGCCATAATCAAACTGGCGCACCAAAAGAAATTACCGGCAGCAGGCAGATTCAGACAACGCTGAATGCAAGTAAACAGCAGATGACAATGACGTCATCTAACATTGCTACGAAGGCAAATTATCAACCATTAACGAAAAGGAAAAATTATGAGCGAACAATTTCAGAGCGTGGCAGAAGCAATCCGCGCCATAAGCAAACCACTTAGATGGTATTGGATAGGAACATTGCTAATAAATGCAGCGGTGATTATTTTCTCAACCGTCGTAATATTAAGAGCACATAGTCCCCGAAACTATTCTACGCTGGAGTCATGTTTTTATGGAATGGAGAGCATTTTTAATAATAATCCAGACGAGACGCTAGTTGAACGGTCTGTCAGTGACGATATTGCTAAAAAGCAGATCGTCTTCGACATCGAGCGGGTTCATTTGGTGAAGTATCTTGATAACTCTCATTGTGACGTGGTGGCAAAAGATAGTGTCGGATATCGAAACTATCGAGTAACGCTTGAGCACAACTCAAAGTTTAAGCACTACTATCGCATTTTAGATGTGAGTGAAACCCAAATTGAGTCGAGGTATCAGCGATGATTTACTACATTTTTAAAAATCAGATTTTTTCGATCTTTTTATCTATGGCCCACCTGACCGCGATTACGTTTCCTGAACGCATCACTGACTATGTGGGAGGGACGGAAGGAGATTTTAAGATCTACGAGCTAAACAAGCGACAGAGCTTAGTGTTTGAACCAAAAAGAAAAGAGATTGATTGCAACTTCATCCTCTTTGAAAAAGATGCCAAGTATTATTTTAACATCAAGTACAGTGATGAGCTGGCGTCACAGGATATCGAGATAAAAGAGGCGCAGACCTGCAGTCTGTATTCTCTTATTGCGGATAAAAAAGATTATCAGCTTTTTGATTGTCCACGCTCAATTCTTTTTGTGAACAAGTCCAAGGCAAAAGTAAAGGTGAACGATCAAGAATTTTTGGATCGGGCATTTTTATCTAAGGGGCCTCCCATCTTTTTAAATGGGAAGCTCATTTACTACAGGGGGATAATCTATGATTAAGTTTTTAATTATGATGATACCCATTATCGCACTGGCCGGTTTTAGTGATAATGGGAGCACGCTAAGGTATCAGTACAAAGAAGATAGTGAAATTAAATCGTCTGCAGCAACAACAACTACTACGCAGGCGACAAAGAAAAAATCCAAAAGCGGAGCGATTGATGGACTGATGAGCAAACTGCTTGCTAGTCAGCAAAACATCGAGACATTGCTCTCCGGACAAGAAAAGAGTCTCATCGTGCGCAAAGAAGAAAATGCCATCCCTGCACTTTCAAGGATGCAAGGGATAATTTTAAATTCTGTGCTGGCCATGAACATGAGGCCATCTTTGTTTGTGGTGAAGGTGGCAGACGCTACTTCGGACATCGACGGCGCAGAATTGCGCTGTAGTGGAGTGAGCTTTGAAAAGCGCATGCCTGCGACATGTGACATGCTAGTGACCGATGATGGTGAGTTTAGTGTCGATGTAAAAGTGTGGGACTTAGACGGTGCTGATGGGGCGATCGCAGATTATTATTACTCTGGTGAGGAAAAATCATTTTTAACAGAAGGATTCTCTGCATTTTTTGCAGGGGTATTGGATTCAGCTAAGGATCGGATAGCAACGCCATTTGGGGAGACAACTAAAGATAGTGGAAAGAACAAAATTTTAGAAGGACTTACCAATGTGGCCGGTAATGCTGGACGAAAAGTTCAAGAATCAGGTGACCAAAAAATGTCTGTCGTCTTTATTAACGCAGGCAAGGAGGTTCTTTTATTTTTTAACCAGAAGGTAATTTTAACCAAGGAGGAGTCATGAGAATTTTACTAATCTGCCTACTCTTCCTCTCTTGCTCCACCATGAAAAAAACGATCATCTACAGTTCACTGATTGGTGGAGTATCAGTTGCAGCAACTGGGGCACTACTTAGTCCAAACAAAGAGAGCGCTAGCGCAAATGCAGCGGTCTTTGGATTAATTGGTGCTGGAGTGGTGGCACTAGCTGGATATGCGCTTTACGAAGACGATCCTAGAAACTACCAGCTAAAAAACATGCTACTGTCAGAGAAGAAAGAGCAGCGCCCCGATGAAATTGACATAGGACTTGGTAATTTGAACATCGAGGCCAATTTGCAAAAAGTGGAAGGTTATAAAGTTCCATTGACGGAACTGCCAGAAAAACTAAGGGGAAAGGTTAATCAACAGTATTTGATCAAGTATCAATCAAAAGAGCAGTATGTAAAAAATGGCACCCAGACATACTACATTCCGCCTTTTGAGATTTACGAACACAGCTACGATGAACAACTAGGAGATGGATATGGGAAGCAAGAATAATAAAAATGACGATTTTATGTTGGGCGACATCCTTCTGCCAGTAATGGAGCTTATGACTCTGATTATTATGGCGCTGATGGATTTGGCCACCAAGGGGATCATGTGGGGAGGGAACAAAGCACTCGATAAACTGTTTAATCGAGAGGCACCACTTATAAAGATTGAGAGAGATGATTTAAAAGTTAGCAAGTCAACTTTGAAAGATGATGACCTCGGTTATTCGATCACAGCAAAGCGCAGTTTAAAACTTAGTGAGCTAAACAGGAAACTGCACACAGCAGTTATTGGTGCCAGTGGCTCAGGAAAAAGTGCGCTCTTGGATGTGCTAATGTTTGATGACATGATGGCCAACAAGCCGATCATATTTATCGATCCGAAGGGCGATAACGGCTCGTTGCAAAACTTCATCAACCTTTGCCGAATTGCCAAACGCGACTATTTGATTTTTTCTGAGCACTATAACGGATACGGTGCAGCGGCACTAAATCCGGTGAAGGATGGGTCCGTTACTAATATAGCAGACCGCATTCATCACTCCTTCACCTGGACGGAAGAACACTATGCGCTACTTTGTTATAACGCTCTCAAGGATGCAATTGCGTTACTAAAGACTACACTAAAAACGCCAATCACCTTGCGAGATATCTATAACAAACTCTTGGATTCAACTAAGGGAAGCGAGGCCAATCCAGCAGCGTATGATAAAAAAGATATTCAAGGGATTATTACTAGAATTAGTAATGTTATCGATTCTGACTTCGGCGAGCGACTAACTGGTACAGATGCCTATTCCGTTGGGCAGCTACGCAGCAGCAATAAGTGTATCTACGTTGGACTTTCAGTTTTGGGTTATGCAGAGATCGCCAGAAGTTTGGGCAAGATTATTTTGGGGGATCTTGCCTACTCGGTTTATGACACCTACAAAAAAATATCGGTGATGGGAAGTCATGTAAGCAGTCCAGTTGGTATCTATATTGATGAGCTGTCAGCGGTAATTACTAATGAGTTCATCGAAATTTTAAACAAGTGTCGTGGTGCCAAAATGGAGATCACCTTCGCGTTTCAATCGCCCAGTGACATCGCCAAAGTTGATCCGCACCTGGCAATTCAGGTGTTGGAAAATGCTTCAAATTGGTTTGTCTTCAAACAAAGAATGGAAGATGGGGCCAATATGTTTGCGAGTGCAATCGGCACACTTCCATCGAGGAAATTCACTAAACGAGTAGAGAACGGTAAAGAGTTAGCGCAGGGATCTCAACGAGATGTGGAAGAGTTAATTGCACACCACAACGTGATAAAGAATTTACGAACAGGCCAGTGTGTGCTTTTGCGCCATTCACCAACGCGAGTTGATCTGGTGAACGTCAAATATATTAATCCTGCTGTGGTCGAAGATAACGTGCGCTACCTTGAATTTAACAAGATGATCGGGCCAATTCCGGCCGTCGTGCAAATATCGACTGACACGCAGGAGAAGGCCAAAACGGGTAATGAAAAATTTACGGTTGAAGGAGGTGATTAAAGATGAGACAACATTTTGCCCCACAAGGGGCGTATGAAGATATCTTGCGACTAATTGGGCAATGGAGAATTTTGGATTTTAAAACGCTAGCAAGTCTGACGACTAATAAAATCGAGTATCCCAATTTGCTAAAAAAAATTCAAAAACTAGAGCAGACTAATTTTATAAAATGCACCTATCTAGGAAATCGGGCAAAGTACTTTTATCTGTCGTCCAAGGGGATTAAGTTGGTTGGGGTTGAGAACGGTTATGAAATGGCAGATGAAAATTTGGCACATGACATAATTACCGGAGTAGTATTGCGAGGACTACAGGCATTTAAAACTTTTACTGACGGGCAAATGCTTTCGCATGATGGGGCCAGTAAAGTAAATGCCGACGCAAAAATTATCGGCATAAAAGATGAGAACAAGTTTAAAATCGACCTAGAAATTGAACTTACGCAAAAGAGCAAAAATCGCATACAAACCAAGTTTGCCCGTCATGCAATGTCGAGCGAGAGTGACTACTGTTTTTATATAACCAATAAGCTAGGACTATACAAAAGCTATTGCAGTTACCTCTCAAGTATGAGTGAGAAGGGTAAGGCTTTCACAGATAATATTTTAAGTTAAAAAAAATAAAAAAAATGCATTTTATGACGCACCGCAGGCCTTCCCATAGCTTGAAAAATAGTTTTTACTCTTTGGATGTCGAATAAAAAAACTAA
>Ga0208863_1002159_pt1 | contig 10571 bp, 10 predicted proteins | sample RifOxyD3_FD_184040 | JGI IMG/M metagenome (GOLD analysis project Ga0208863, IMG submission 184040) | Soil microbial communities from Rifle, Colorado - Rifle Oxygen_injection D3 (SPAdes) | ecosystem: Environmental > Terrestrial > Deep subsurface > Rock core/Sediment | place: Rifle, Colorado...
CTCAAGCACATCAAGGCATATAAAAGCATCAAATGGGTCAAGGGGTAAAGAATCCGAGGGTTCAGGTGAAATATATTCAACATCTTTTAAGCCTGATTTTTCATGCCGCCATTTAGCAAAAAAGAACGGCAGGCTTTCTATTTCAGCTAATGTTATTTTATGGTGATTGGTTGAAATATAGAATGGAAGTTCTCCTATTCCGCAACCATAATGCAAAATTGATTTACAGTTGTATTCCCTGCACTTATCGCCGATATAAACCATCCATTCCTTATACGTTTCTTCAATTGAACGGGCACTCAAATCAAACAAATAGTATTTGCTGTTTTTATAAAAATTTTCAACCTGTTCTTTATCAGGGCAAAGACAAGGGGGAGACCCTATATTATCAGGATGTGCGAAAAAATTCTCCCATTCATGGACGACTAACTCATGCGAACGCTCCATGTAGGTTACTATCTGGTCCAAAGGTAATTGTAAAAATTCTGCAAGTTCGTAATATACAGGTGAAAGGTGAAAAGTGAAAAGTGAAAAGACTTTTCTGTTTGTAAGCCTCAGTTTATAATTTTGAACTATTTCCTCATATACCTTTACATATTCATCCACCATTCTATCATGGCTAAAATTTTCCTGTACATGTTTACGGCAGGTATGAGAATTTATTTTATGAACATTTTCAATACCATAAGCAAGCCCGGACTCTGTTTCTGCAATAAATCCGGTTTTGCCGTCCACTATTATTTCAGGTGTAGAGCCTTTGTTCAATGCAATCACAGGTGTTCCGCATGCAAGAGCTTCTATCATTGCAAGACCGAACGGCTCTGACCATGTAACAGGAAAAATCACACCACTTGCATTTTTTAATAAATCCCTTTTTTGTTCCTGATTGACTTCTCCTTCAAAAAATATCAATTTATTATCTATTTGTGGTTTTATTATTTCATTAAAATACCTGTTATTATATCTGTCTATTTGTGCGGCAATTAAAAGAGGCTTGCCTGTTTGTTTTGCTGCTTCTATTGCAATATGTGTGCCTTTATCAGGATGTATTCGTCCCAAAAAAAGCATATACCCCTGCTTTTTATCACTAAACGGAAAAGTTGAAAGGTCAATTCCATTATAAATTACCCTTATTATGTTTAAAATCGCCGGAAGGCTTCTTTTATGAGAAAAAGAAAGTGCGACATAGTTTAAATGAGCAAAGCTTCCCAGTAATTTACGTGCTTCTTCTTCAGAAAAAGGGCTGTGCAGGGTTGTAACAGAAGGAGTATTTACAAAATCCGAAAATCCAAGACCAAAATAATCAGTATGATTATGAATAATATCAAAATCTTCTGCTTTCAAAAAAGCTTTTGCCGCATGTGTAAAATCCAGTAATATATCAGGTTTACCTGCTGTCCTGAATGAAATTTTGGAGGTAGAAACTAATTTTGCACTGGTTTTGGAATCAGCAGAAGCAAACAACGTTACCTCATGCCCTCTTTTAACCAGTCCTTCGGTAACAAGGCTTATTATATTCTCTATTCCTCCGTGCCATGTAGGGGGAACGGCTTCTGTTAATGTAGCGACTTGTGCAATTCTCATATATAAACCATTCTAAGATATTTTTAAATATTTATCAAGCAAACTCATTAATTCGGATTTTTTGAATGGCTTGCAAATACTATCAGTAAAACCATGTTCCTGTGGATTTACCATTATAGGGTCGTCTGCATAACCGCTTGAAACAAATATCGGGATATCTTTATTGATTTTACGTATTTCCAAAACAGTTTCTTTGCCCCCCATACCACCGGGAATGGTTAAATCAAGTATAATGGCTCTAAATGTTCCATTTGTTTCAATTTCTTTAACAAAAAAGTCTAATGCCTCTTTACCGTCTTTTGTGGCAACTGCTGAATAACCAAAAATTTTTAACATACTTGTCAATAGGTACCGGACAACTTCTTCATCATCCATAACAAGAATCCTGCCTGTTCCTTTATGTCCGGAAATGTTTTGTTTCTCAGTATCAAAGAAAACATGCTCTGATACAGGTAAATAAATATTAAATGTACTTCCCCTGCCCGGTTCGGATTCAACATCAATCCAGCCGTCATGCTTCTTTATAATTGAATAGGCTGTAGAAAGACCAAGACCGCTACCCATCTGTTTGGTTGTGAAAAAAGGATCAAAAATACGGGGCAATATTTCTGAAGGCATGCCGTGCCCATTGTCTTTAATTGACATTTTCACATAATTACCTTCATGAAGGGTTATAATTTCATTTTTTTTCAAGACAACATTTGAGGCAGAAATATTAATTGTCCCTCCCATGGGCATTGCCTGCTGTGCATTTATGATTATATTATCAATCACCTGCCCTATTTGGCTTTTGTCAAAATTACAAGCCCAAAGATTTGGAGCAACATCAAAACAACAGGATATATTAGAGCCGCTAAGAACAAAAAAAACTATCTCCTGAATAAATGGGAAAAGTAAATCGGTTTTACGAATAGGCGTCCCGCCTTTTGAAAAAGTAAGAAGTTGTTTGGTAAGGTCGCGTGCCCGCTCCATTGTTGACAATGCTGTTGACAGATATTCGTTACATTCTTCATTGGTTGATTCTAATTGAGCTAATTCAATATAGCCAAAAATACCTGTAAGCAAATTGTTAAAGTCATGAGCAATACCTCCTGCCAAAAATCCAATGGCTTCAAGTTTCTGAGCTTTTACAACTGCTTCTTCCGCCCGCCTGCTAGCGGTGATATCCCGTGAAACTCCCATAACTGAAATTATTTCACCATTTTCATTCCTTATCGGATTAAGGATTACATTCAACAATCCTGTACCTTTTGGATAGACAATAGGAGCATCAAGTGAGTAAGATTTACCGTCTGTAAATACTTCTTTAAGTAATTCACCCTGTTGAGCAGCTATTTGGGGCGGGAATAATTCTGTGCGGGGCTTGCCTATGATTTCTTCTGGATTACAATGAAAGGTATTTGCTGCGGCAAGGTTGACAAAAAGAACATTATCATTTCGATCTATAACAAAAATCATATCAGTGGAGTTTTCGGCAAGTAAACGATACCTCGCCTCGCTTTCTTTCAATTTTTTCTCTGCCTGCTTTTGTTCGGTTATATCACGATTTACGGCAATAAAACCAATCTCTTTGCCATTACTATCCTTTATAATTGAAACTGAAGCCAAAGCATTAATTTTCATACCGTCTTTGCTGTTCTGGATTACTTCTCCCTTCCAGAATCCGGTTTCTGATATTTTTTGGAGTACAATTTCCAGTGATTCTTGCAAATACTCATTTTGAATAAAATCCTCCAGAGGATGATTAATAACTTCTTCTGCTTTCCATCCGTACATGGATTCAGCGTAAATATTCCACTCAATAATGTTATACTGCATGTCTGTAACAATTATTGCGTCTGAAATACTATTCATTAAAATCGAACAAAAATGAAATTTTTCTTCTGAATTAACGTCTTTTTGCTCGTTTTTATAATCTGACATCTATAAAACTCTCCTATTGTTTGAAAAATTATTTACCTCACTAATATTATACCATAATTAAAAAAAACGCAGGGCTATTTAATTATTAACAAAATTAAAAAAAACAAATGACTAATGCTTTTAAATCTCCTTTTTTTCAAAAAATGAGCAAACGCCTAATTCAATCGGGAAAAAAACAAATTTTGTCTTAAGGTCAATTAATCCATTTATTTCACTGCCAACAGGCAATTGTTTATGTAAATAAGAATTTGACGATTGAATAATTTCATGTTGAATTTCTCCGTTAGTATTAATTAATTCAACAGTAACAGAATAGTCCCGGGTACTTTTCCAAAAAACAAATCTTCTTTCGTGACTGATTACCTTTGCATTACAAATCTGCCCATAAACAAAAGCATTTAATCTTTTTAAATATCGTTTATCTACATTTTTAAAAATAATAAAACCAACAAACACAGAAATTAAATTACAAATTATCAATTGAAATATTAAAGGAAATGAGAACTCCCGCGAAATAATCAAATAGGATAATGCAGGGAGAAAAAAGGCAAACATAAAAAAATATCCGAAAAAGTAATATCCGCCAAGCCCTTTTTTTAAGTTTAAGGTTAATTTTAACTGTTTAATATCTCTTGGTGTATTATTTGAAATTGAAATTGTTTTCAACATTGTTCGTTTCCATAACTAATTCTCTTCTAATAAATACTTTAAAAACAGGTCATAATTAAGTACCCAGTTTCATCCAATCCCGTTTATAACGAACCCATTTCATATGTGCGATGCGTAAAAATTTACCCTCTTCCGTACGTTTCATTTCAATTACCCCATCCATGAGGTAGCGAATATTATTTATTATGCGTTCATCAGCAGTGCCGGCTTCTAAAGCAAAAACAGTCATAACATTACCATAACTGTTTGCTGTGCGAAGAATAGGATAAAGAAATTTTTGTATTGCACCAAGGTCAAAATTTACAAGCAAGCTCGTAATAGAGTCTATTATCCGCCTGCCGCCTGATTTGGAATTAATATTTTGCCCTATATAATCAGATGCATCTGTAATTAAACTACTTAAATTATTTAAATTAAGGTTGCCTTTTATTGCAAATTTTTCCTGATATTCTAATTGTCCGCCGCCCCAATTATATGCATCAACAAAACAAAATTTATGGTTCTTTTCATAATCATCTATAGTATTTCCCAGCAAACGGGTAAGCCCCCGTCTGACTAATAAAGGGCTATCGTCAACGCTGACATATAAACAAGATTCATTATTTTGCAAACCAGCTGTAATAAAATTACGCCCGAATACACTTTTACCACTGCCGACTTCTCCTAACAAAAGAATGTTTGAGCCTTTTGGAAAGCCGCCCCCGGTAAGTTCATCAAGCTCAAGACAGCCGGTATGACTTAATTCAATAGTGACAGGAGAAATGATAACAGTTTTTGCATCATCCTGACTCTGCGGCTGTGCTTTCCAGAAAAGCCTTTGAATTCTTAATTTTAATTCATTTATATTAAAAGGTTTGGGAAGGTAATCATCCGCACCTTCGGTAAGAAGAAGAATAGGGATATTGGTGGTTTCATTACGATTTTTCAATGCACGGCAAAAATCAGAACTTTTTATTCTTGAAGAATTCAGGTCAACTATGATTAAAGATGGTTTTAAGGCTCTTGCTTTTTGAAATCCATCCTGCGCATCCAAAGCCATTATAGGTTTATAACCCCATGTTTTGATTACAACACCGGCAAGATTTTTTATTGCTTCATCATCACAAACTAAGAGTATTTCTTTTGACATTTTTTTATCGTGAATAGTAAATGAAAAATTCACTATTCACCACTCACCAATTATAGCTCTTCTGCTCTTTTTATTGTTTCTAAAAGTTTTTCCACCATTTCCTTGGCAAGAGCAAAAGGAATGGAAATTCTGGTATGAACGCCAACAGCATCTTTCCTGAGTGACGGAACTTCTTCCTGCATAATCGGAGGCAGGTAGCCAAAATCCACAACAACATTTTCTTTATCTATACGAAAACGAAAAAGATTGGCGGGTTTGCTCAATTGATTTAAATCCCTTGCCAATAAATCATCAGCTGATAACATTGGGCCACCCCCGGCTTGTGGTTGTGAAGGCGGTGCCTGCTGGGGTTGTTGTGGCGGCATCATTGGTTGTTTTGGTTGATATGGAGGTCTTTGCATCATAATATATAGTCCTTTCTTTTTAATTGATTACATCTTTTATCATTTAATTTATTTTAACATTAAAACTTTAGTTTTATAATTTTTTTTCCTAAAATTTAGCAAAAAAGGAATTACCATTTAACCCTGCCTGTCTAATATGGACATAATTGCCCTTCTTGCCGCAATGCCCAATCTGTTATAAGGAAAATCATCACATATTTTTTCTAACTTTGAGATTATTTTTCTTGTTCCCATAAGTCCCAGTGATATTATTGCAGATTCTTTGACAAATTCATTCGGGTCTTGCAGCATATCTAAAAGAACATTAATATTTTTTTTATCTCCTATTTTACCTAGTGCCGCGGCAACCTTCATCTTTATCTGCCAGTATGGATGTTTGGCAAATGGTAAAATAACGTTTAATACTTTTTTCTCTTTAAAAATACCTAATACTTCAATAATATTAGCAATTCTTTCGTTGTCTTTTTCTGTTTTTAGAATATCAAACAAAGTTTCACGAGTTTTAGTAAGACCAATAATTGCAAGATTTTTTATTGTATTTCGGAATACATATTTACTTTTATCATTAAGAGCATTCAAATATATGTTTTCAAGTTCATAAACACCGCTATTTGTTGTTATCATGGCGTTTATGGCTTCAGCACGAACATATTCATTTTTATCATTTATTGCTATTAATAATGCTGGCTTTATAATTTCTCCGCCTATATTTGAAAGAGCAAGGACAGCACTTAAGCGTACATTGTCATTAAGGTCATATTGTAAACGTTTGGCTAAAGCCGGCACAGAATCTTCTTCCAGATTACGGCTAAAAACAAGGGCAATTTCACTTCGTATCTGTTCGTTCAAATCGCCTAAAAGCTCTATAAAATATTCTTTTATGGTTTCATTATATAACTCTTCCAACCTCCATATAGCACTAAGACGAACAGCTAAATAAGAATCTTTTAACGCTGGAAGTAATAACTCTGTTAATTTATCATTTAAAACATTTCCTCTTTCTTCAGAACCGGAATTTTGCCCCTGCATTTCAACTTCTCTTGATAAAAAATTAATTCCGTACCATCTTATCTGCCAGTTGGAATGTTTTAATGCTTTTTCCATATCATCAGACATTCCTTCGGGTATGTTCAATTGTTGTTTTAGTTCATTAACATCAAAACTATTTAATGCCCATGCAGCACTTACCTGGACATTTTGTCTTGGGTCTAATAAAAGATTAAAAAGATTTTTTATCGTGTTGGGGTCTTTAATAAGCCCCAAACAACTTGCGACATTTTGCCGTATATTTTCATTAGGACTGGAAAGAGCACTTACCAGTTCTTCAACTACTCCATTACCATAATTTGACAGGGAAAAAATTGCACTTTCCAGTATATCCTGCTCATCATTGGCAAGTAAAGATATTGTTTTTAATATTTCAGGATTTTTATCCATAATTTTGTTTAAAAGCTTCAATTAATTAAACCCAATAATATTATTATAGTATATATCATTATAAAATCTATTTTAGGAAATAAAAATTTATGATAATATTCTAATAGAATATTTAGTTATAATGTTTTTTTAGGAGTATATTATGTACGGTTTTAATAATCGTATTTTACACATAAATCTTACTGTTAAATCAGTATCTACATTAACGTTTCCATTAGAGCTTTATAGACAATTCTATGACGGAAGCGGTATAAGCAGTTATATCCTTTATTATAATTTTGATATACCTTCTCCCATGTCACCTGAGAGTCCTTTACTTTTTATAAGTGGTTTATTAACAGGGACTCCGGTTCCGGCGGCAAACAAACTCAGTGTATGCGGAAGATCTCCACAAACAGGTATATGGAATGAAGCAACATTGGGGGGAGATTTTGGTACTGAATTAAAATATGCCGGTTACGATGGAATGATAATAGTAGGTACGTCTTTAGAACCCGTGTACCTGTGGATTACAAACGAAAACGTTCAAATTTTAAGTGCCGGTGATTTATGGGGGAAAGAAACGTATGAGACCCATGACGTTCTTTTGGCCAAAACAGACCCTGGCGCAAAAATTGTATCTATTGGTCCGGCAGGAGAAAAATTATCTTATATGGCATCTATTATGGCAGGGGGCACTCGTGCCCGTGCCGCGGGCAGAGGTGGAATGGGTGCGGTTATGGGGCTAAAAAATCTTAAAGCAATTGTTGTGAAAGGGCATAACCGCTCTATCCCTGTTGCAGATATGGCAAGACTCACAAAGTCTATAAAAACAGTAATTCCTATATTACAGGAGAATACGAAACTTTTAAGCCAGTACGGCACTGCAATAGGAGTTGAACCAAATGAATTTACCGGTGATTTACCAATAAAAAATTTTTTGGAAGGTTCATGGAAAGAAGGTGCTCAAAAAATCTGTGGTCCTGCCATAGCAGAAAGCATGAAAGTTGAACATAAAACATGCAGGGGCTGCCCTATTCGTTGTGATAAAGTTATAAGTATTGATGAGAGTCCGTTTGGCGCTATTTATGGAAGGGGACCTGAATATGAAACATTAGCGGCATTTGGTGCCCTTTGTTTAAATAATAATCTTTTAAGCATTACCAGAGCAAATGATCTGTGTAACCGCTATGGCATTGATACTATTTCAACAGGTGCAACCATTGCATTTGCAATGGAATGTTATGAAGAGGGTAAAATTACAACTGCTGATACTGACGGTATAGAATTAAACTGGGGGAACTGGGAATCAATTTTAAAAATGATTGAAAAAATAGCTTTCCGGCAGGGTTTTGGCGATATACTGGCAGATGGGGTTAAAATTGCATCTGAAAAAATCGGCAAAAATTGTGAAGAAATGGCTATTCATCATAAAGGAATGGAAATGCCAATGCATGACCCACGGGCTTTTTACAGTATGACTGCAAATTATGCGACTGCAAACAGAGGCGCCTGTCATCTCGAAGCCTTAAGTTATTTTGTTGAAGGTGGTGTAGCGATTGACGGCTTGAATATACCACCCAAACCAGACCGGCGCAATATTGAACAAAAAGCAGCAATAGCTGTGGAAATGCAGAATTATATGAGTGTATTCAATCCACTTGGACTCTGTAAATTTTTAATAAGAGGCAAAATCGGACCTCCTGTAATTGCAGAATGGTTAAATTCTGTAACAGGTTGGGATGTAGATAATAAAGAATTATTAGAAACAGGAGAAAGGATATTTAATCTCAAAAGACTTTACAATAACAAAATTGGAATAACCAAAAAAGATGATTTGAATTATCCCAAAAGATTGCTTAAACATGATAGAGGAGAGGGCGGAGCAGCCGGAATGTTACCGGACCTGGATACCCTTTTAAATGAATATTATGTTTTAAGAAAATGGGATGATGAAGGTAAGCCTATGGAAGAAATTTTAAAAAAACTTTCTTTAAGTATAGCTTGACATAAATACGATTTCACAAGATAATAGAATAAATATTTATTATTATAGTTTAATATAGGAGGATATCTATTAAGGACTTAGACTTAAATATTAATGAACAAATAAAATTTAAAGAAGCAAGAATAATTACTGAGGACGGGAAACAGTTAGGAATACTGACCCCGAAAGAAGCACTAAAAATTGCTAAGGAACAAGGATATGATTTAGTTGTCGTATCTCCTAATGCAAATCCTCCTGTATGTCGTATTATGGATTATGGTAAACATAAATATGAAGTAGAAAAAAAACAAAAAGAATCAAAGAAAAAACAACATATTGTTAATCTTAAAGAGTTAACGATAAGTTACAAGATAGGAGAACATGATTACCAGGTAAAATTAAAAAGTATTCAGAGGTTTATTAAAGACGGCAACAAAGTTAAAATGACAGTGCGCATGCGAGGTCGTGAAGAACAACATTCAGAACTGGCAGTAAAACTTCTTAAAAGATATCTTAATGATGTAACAGATATTGCAGAAGTTGAAAAAGAACCGAAACGAGAAGGAAAAAATGTAATTATGATTTTACATCCCAAAAAGGAGAACAAATAATGCCTAAGATGAAAACACATAGAGCAGCAGCTAAACGATATAAAATAAGCGCAAATGGCAAATTAATGAGAAGAAGAGCGTTTCATAGCCATTTATTGACACATAAAAGTGCTAAAAGAAAAAGATATTTAAAGAAAATGGTTGTTGTAAATCGAGCGGATTTAGAACGTCCGAAAAAGGAAATTCCTTATCCGCAATACATTAGATAATACCGGCAGATAAAAATGTAGGGGTAAACCCCCGTGTTTACCCAATGTAGATGCAAACAGCGTTTGCCCATGACTAAAGGAGTAAAAACATGAGAGTTAAAGGTGGCAATGTAACACGTAAAAAACATAACAAATGGCTTAAACAAGCAGAAGGATACAGAGGAAGTTTAAGTAAACTCTATCGTCCTGCCAAAGAAGCGGTCATGAAGGCGTTATGCTATTCTTATAGACATAGACGTACCAAAAAAAGAGACTTCAGGCGTTTATGGATTATCAGAATCAATGCTGGCTGTAGAGCATTGAATATACCTTACGGTCAATTTATTAATGGCTTGAAAAAAGCCAATATTACTATTAACCGAAAAATACTGGCGGAATTTGCCGCCAATGAGCCGGCAATGTTCGAGTCATTGGTTAATCAGGCAAAAGCCTGTCTGGCGCAATAATTTATGTTAACTAAAAAAAAAATAGCTGCAATTGTTGCTTCTTGTTATGCTTTGATTCTTAAAAAAACCACAGGAACAGGTTTTAAACCTGTCCCTGACATTAAATTATGGAAAACTTCTTCCTCCCCTGAACATTTATCAAACTGGAAAGCACGTATTGGTTGGAACAGGATAGGATTCTAGTCCAGCAAGG
>Ga0208863_1002160_pt1 | contig 10571 bp, 6 predicted proteins | sample RifOxyD3_FD_184040 | JGI IMG/M metagenome (GOLD analysis project Ga0208863, IMG submission 184040) | Soil microbial communities from Rifle, Colorado - Rifle Oxygen_injection D3 (SPAdes) | ecosystem: Environmental > Terrestrial > Deep subsurface > Rock core/Sediment | place: Rifle, Colorado...
AAAAATGGAAAAGCTTTTTTTAATATTTATTATCCTGATCCTTATTTTTACGTTTAACTAATTGTTTGAAAATTGCCTATTTCAACAGAACAATGAGTAAATGATTTTTCAAGTAATAGAGTTGGAACTGAATCTAGATTGTATCAAGATAAAACAATATATGTTTAAAATTAAAATCTCATAATTTTTTCAGCTGTTTCTTTCAATACTGACAAAACTTATTTTTATTCATACTATAAAGTTTCTGATCCAAATAATATATTTTAATTATATTCATCTAAAAAATATTGAAATTTCATAACTAAATATTAATCTAAATATATTTTATCATTTTTTAAAGCTTATAAAAAACTTTTTTTTGATCATTCTTTAGATATTTACTAATATTAAAATCCAGGATTAAATTCTCCATTCACTTATAGTTTAAGTACAAATTATTATATTTATGATAAAATTCTTGATAACAACTATAATACATTAAAATATTTACTTTGGACGAAAGATAACCCACCTTTGTTCAAAATTATGGAAATTCCTTTACCTTTAGCAAGTGATACCTAAACAATTAAAGATATAAATGGAATGATTTATGCCTAAAATTGCTGGTGTCTATAATAGATTAGTTTAACTGATTATTTAATTCAATGCAATACGAATGATATTTATGCAGACGGAGATCCAGCTAAATTATAAATTTAAATTTTATATTTTATAAAAAATGAAGGAACTTATTATAATAAAATAAGATATGAAGATTTTTCAATAGATTACACTCCATCTTATAAATATTGATTAATAGGAATTTTTAATTAAAAAGCATTAATTTTTTCTATAAAAGATCAAATAATGTTATTAATTTTCAATATTTAAAATCAAAAGTTTAAAATGATAAAATAAATTTATCAAAAAAATATAATTAAATTAAGTTCACAACTAATATCTACCAAGATTTACCTTGCAGGATCATGAAATAAAGTTGAGAAGCCAATTATCCAAATTTTTAGTTTAAACCTCATATTAGAAAATTAATTAATATCAGAACTTAATTAATTCAATAATTAAGGAAAAGCAAATGCCTTAATAGAAAATTCTTAAAAAGAAATTTACTCAACTCATGAAAAGGGATTTGAATTTAAAATTATAAAAATTAAAGAAAATTAAGTTTAATATTCGATTTAAACTAAAACTTCTTAGTGATAAATAAAAACATAGAAAAATCTGGAAAAAGAAAAAACAATTTTAATAGGTTGATATAATAATAATGGAAAATAAAATCCGATTATTTTTATTTTTAACAAATTAAATTTTGAAAAATCAATTCCATTAGAATATAGTCTCGACATTAAAGTTAGTAATTTTGAATTAAATAATTTAGATGAAATTTCAATTTGAGGATCTGTTTTTGAAATTACAAAAAATAAATTTGCAATATTAAATTACAAAAATTAAATTTTAACAAAAAAATATATTAATATTTTTATTAATGGATAATGTATCACTGCGACTAAAAATTTTCAAAAAATGTTAATATTTGGAGGATACATTAAATCTTCACAAAATAATTTTTAAAAAGTTGATTCTAAATCCTTTATTTTAGCTTCTTCATCATAGGGGAAAATTTACAACAGTATTTAATCAACTTAATCAAATACATTTATCAGTGATTTAAAATGCTCGTAATAAAGCAAATGCATGGGGACAGGATAAAAAGAATAAAATAAAAATTTCTATATTTAAATGTAAATTTAAGCAATCTGAAATTATCCATTTCATATTTTTAATTATGAAAATAACACGTGAAATTAAATTTGATGTGATAAAATAAATTATGGCGGAGTATAATGAGATACTGATTAATAAGGTTGTAACTAAAATTGAACACTAATGGATGGATTTACTTGAATAACCAAAATTGATAAAAAGTCAATTTGAGATAGAAAAGGCGAACTAATCATAAGCAATTATTCCTTTATAAAAGAAGAAAAAATAAAATGAATAGTATTTTTAATATTTGCATTCTATCACATAAATTAAAACTATACCAATAAAATAAAAGGTTTTATAATATTGATAAAACAAAATGTATAAAATGCGGTGCCTGTTTCGATACCTGTAAATTTTTAGCCGTAAAAATAATTTAAAGGGAGTGTAAGAAAATGGTGAATTTAAAAATAGATAATCAGGAAGTGACCGTAAAAGAGGGAATAACAATTCTAGATGCAGCAAGAGATGTCGGGATTGAAATTCCAACCTTATGCTATCATAAAGCGCTTCTTCCTTACGGTGCATGCAGACTTTGCACTGTTGAAATAAAAAGAGGAGCGGCGTCCCGGCTTCAAGCATCCTGTTGTGCTCCTGTGGAAGAAGGAATAGAGGTCATAACAAATAGTGAAAGAATAAGAAGAGGGAGAAGAATGATGATTGAGCTTCTCCTCGCAAAATGTCCGAATGTAAAAAAGATACAGGAGTTGGCAGAAGAATACGGAGTTTCTAAACCAAGATTCACTTTAAATAATGAAGAATGTATACTCTGTGGTTTATGCGTAAGAGTATGTAAAGAAAGAATGGGGGTATCCGCGATTAATTTTGTTGACAGAGGAATTGACATGAAAGTTAATACCCCGTTTGAAACATATTCGGAGGTATGCATGACCTGTGGAGCATGTGCTTTTGTTTGTCCCACAGGTGCAATAAAACTGGAAAAAATTACTAAAAATATTCCAATACCTATTTTAAAGGAATATGAAATGGGACTTTCATCAAGAGGTGCAATATATATTCCTTCATTACAGTCAGTGCCGAATGTCCCTGTTATTGACAGAAATAGTTGTATGCATTTTCTTAAGGGAACCTGTAAAACCTGTGAAAGTTTTTGTCAGGCCGGAGCAATTAAATATGATCAGCAGGATGAAATTGTGGAATTAGAAGTAGGAGCCGTTATTCTTGCACCGGGTTTTGATGAATTTGACACAACAATAAAAAAGGGATATGGGGACAATCAGCCGGGAGAGCCAAAGAATGCTATAATTCCCGGTGCCTCAGAGACTATAAAGGATAATATAAAATCATTGCTTCAAAATGCCTTTACCGGGTTAGAACAGTTAAAAAATCCGCCGCAGGAGGTAAAACCTCCATATAAACGTTATGAGAATGTTATAACAAGTCTTCAGTTTGAACGTATTTTAAGCCCCGGAGGTCCGTTTAAAGGTACTATAGCAAGACCATCTGACGGTAAACATCCTAAAAAGATTGCTTTTATACAATGTGTGGGTTCAAGGGATGCAAGCTGCGGCAACGATTATTGTTCTTCCGTGTGTTGCATGTATGCGACTAAAGAGGCAATTATTGCAAAGGAGCATGATTCTGAGATAAAACCTACTATCTTTTATAATGATATTCGTGCACATGGTAAAGGGTTCGAGTATTATTATGAAACAGCCAAAAACGTGTATAATGTCAGGTATGTAAAATGCCTTATCCCTACTTTTGAAGAAGTTCCTGAAACAAAAAATCTAAAAATTAAATATACACTTGATAACAGTGAAACAAAAGAAGAAGAATTTGACATGGTCATTCTTTCTATCGGACTTGTGCCGTCTGAATCAGCAATAGAATTATGTAAAAAAATAGGCGTTGACACAAATAAATTTGGTTTCTGTAAAACAGTTGAAGGACTTCCGAATCAGACTAATATTCCCGGAATCTATGTCGCAGGTGTCTTTGAGGAACCAATGGACATACCGGATTCTGTCCTCAATGCCAGTAGTGCCGCAGGGCTTGCAGGAAGCCTCCTTGCATCGGAGAGAAATACTCTTGTAAAAGAAAAAGTTTATCCGCCCGAACAGGATATAACGAAGGAAGAACCGAGGGTCGGAGTATTTGTATGCAGATGCGGAACAAATATCGCACGGGTTGTCGGAGTTCCCGAAGCTGTTGAATATGCAAGAACTTTACCGGGTGTGGTGTATGCAGAAGAAAATCTTTATACTTGCTCGACAAATTCATGCCAGAAAATCACTGAAAAAATCAAGGAATATAATATAAACAGGCTGGTGGTTGCATCCTGTACGCCAAGAACTCATGAAAGTCTTTTCAGGGATGTTTTGCGTGAAGCGGGCATTAATAAATATCTGTTTGAAATGGCTAATATAAGAGACCAATGCTCATGGGTTCATCCTGATTATCCCGATGCTGCGACAAAAAAAGCCAAAGACCTCATTAGAATGGCTGTTGCCCGTGCCAAAACCCTTAAGCCTTTACACGAATCTGTTATAGACATCAGTCAAGAGGCTCTTGTTATCGGCGGAGGACTTAGCGGTATAATAGCGGCATTGTCTCTTAGTTCACAGGGGTTTAAAACACACCTTATTGAAAAAGACAACCAGCTTGGCGGAAATTTAAGAAAAGTCAAATATACATTGGAAGGGCTTGATACGGGAAAATATTTGAATGATTTATTGGCAAGATTAAAAGAAGATAAAAAAACAACCGTATATCTGAATGCTGAAATAGTCGAATTTGGAGGGCATGTCGGGAAATATAAGACCAAAATCAAGGCATTCCCCGACAGGCAGGAGATAGAACTGGAGCATGGTATTGTTATTGTTGCCGCAGGTGGAGAAGAATATATTCCGACTGAATATGAGTATGGCAAAAGCAGCAAAATTGTAACCCAGCTTCAAATTGAGGCATTAGTCAAAGATTCCAAATTACCGGAAAATTTGAAGACCGTAGTCATGATTCAATGTGTGGGCTCAAGAGAAGAAAACCATATGTATTGCAGCAGGATTTGCTGTTCTACTGCAATAAAGAATGCTCTTAAGCTGAAGGAATTAAAGCCCGACATAAACGTGTACATTCTTTATAGGGATATAAGAACTTATGGTTTTAAAGAACTTTATTATGCAGAAGCAAGAAAAAAAAGAATTAAATTTGTTCGTTTTGAAAAAGATAAAAAACCAGAGGTAAATATTCAAAATGATTCGCTTAATGTAAAAGTATTTGATCAGATTTTAAATGAAAAAATATCAATAAAATCAGATCTTCTTGTTTTAAGCAGTGCTATTCGTCCTAGAGCAGATCATGATGATTTATCAACAAAGTTAAAGGTTTCTTGCAATATGGACGGGTTCTATCTTGAAGCACACATGAAATTAAGGCCCCTTGATTTTGCCAATGAAGGAATGTTTCTTTGCGGTATAGGACACGGGCCCAAAACCATTCAGGAAGCAATTGCATCTGCACAGGGTGCTGCTGCCAGAGCTGCTACAATTATTGCCAGGGATAAAATGGCAATTAAAGGTGAAGTTTCAGTTGTAGACGGAGAAAAATGTGCCGCATGTTTAACCTGTGTCAGGTTGTGTCCTTTCCACGTTCCTTACATTAATAAGGATGGTGTTGCATGTATTGAGGGGGCGGCATGTCAGGGCTGTGGAGTCTGTGTAAGTGCATGCCCACGTAAAGCAATTCAGTTACAGCATTATGAAGATGTTCAGATAATTGCCAAATGCGAGGCTATTTGCAGTTAGAATTTTGATTAGAACAAAACGAACTTCGTTCGTGACTAAAAAATGTATGCATTTTTGGCATATCTCAAACCTTGATTATAACAAACTTAGATACTGTCTCAAAAGTTACTTTTTCCTGTCCTATAAAAAACAGCCGTTTAATTTTCAAGTGACAGACTAATAAAAACCTTTCCTGTTCCACCATTGGAGTTAATTTCTATTATTCCGGTATCTTCGAATTCAAAAGGTAAATCTGAAGTATCAATATTGAATTTAATAATTTGTATTTTTTTAGAAGCTATAATTGTCGGAAACACGTTTAGCCAAGCTTTATTACTTGTTATTGTACCAGTTAATATATCATCACTACTATTTATAATTGTAAAAACTCCAGAAGCAGTCTCACCCTTTTTTATAGAAAATTTAAAATTTGTTTTGGGAATATCAAAAAAAAGAGGAATATTAATACCTACACTTACTGTTTCATTTCCACCATTGGAGTTAATTTCTATTATTCCGGTATCTTCGAATTCAAAAGGTAAATCAAAAGTATTAATAACAAATGGAACATTCTGAATTTTATCAGGAGAGATATTTGTTTTCTTGATTGTTAACCATTTTTTATTACTTATTATTGTTCCATTTAATATATCACCACCCATATTGCTAATTGTAAAATCATCCAAAACAAGCTCACCCTTTTTTAACTCTAAAAATTCAAAATTTTTTTTATTTACTTCAAGTTGAGGTGGCCCCATTTCTATAAAAAGTTTAATCTTTATCTTTTCATTTCCCCCATTGGTATTAATTTCTATTATACCGGTATCTTCAAATCCAAATGGTAAATTTTGAGGATTAATAAAAAATTTAATTTGTTGTTTTTTCTTATTCTTATTATCTATATTTATATTAATAGTCTTAACTGTTAACCATTTTGTTTTAGTTATAATTGTTCCTGTTAATGTTTCACCTCCAATATTACTGATTGTAAAACTCCGAGCAAAAGATAAATTTGTAGGAGTCTTTAGAAATTTAAAATTTTTTTTGCTAACTTTAAGTTTAGGATGGATAAAAGACGGATTTAATGCAATTTGTTCTCCGATTTGAGGGGATTTAGGTGGAAACCAATCTTTATCAGTTTTTGCTATTTTACACCATGGACAGGTATTAATCGATGAAGAAAACCAATGATTTTTATTTTTCCCACATTCTTCAAGTTTTTTCCTTTCAGAACTTAAAACATTATACCATTTTTCTGCTTCTGGTCGTTTTTCTGGATTTTTATGACCTTCTACAAAACACATATAAAGTAATTGTTGAATAGATGATGGGATTATATTATTGTAAGAAAGGGCAAAAAGTGGTGGTTTAACATCTTTATATTGCCCTGTATAAGGGAAATAGCCTTTTTTGATTTTGTCTTCAATAGAAGGAGAATTTTCGACTCCTTTTCCTATTGCAGAATACGGGTGTACCCCATTCATTAAAAATTTAAAAATTAAAACGCCTAACGCAAAAAGATCAGAATAATATCTATCGTAATTTTTAAAATTAACATTCATTAATTCAGGAGGTAAATATTCTCCAGTTCCTACCAGTGTATAAAAAGTCTTATTTGTCTTTTTATCTTTAATTTGAAAAGAATCACAATCAATCAATGTAATTAAAGCATTTTTCCCTACTAAAATATTCGTCTCTCTTAAGTCTCCTATACAATGCCCTTTTTCATGTATTGCAGCAATGGAACTTGTTAAATTAAACGCACTTGTAAATAAATGTTGCCAGGTAAAATTTCCATCACATTCTTTTAGCCTGTCGGCTGGGGCATAATATTTATGAGATTCTTTAAAATAATTAGTATCTATAAAAGGCATTAAAAAGCCAGCAAATTTAGTCTTTTTAGAATCATGATAAATTAATTCTTCTGGCCATGCAATAGATCTATGTTTTTGTTCAGATGACCATGTTGGATCTTCTGGAGGATTATTTACCATTGTCAGAATTTTATCATGAAGTTCTGAAATGATTTTTTTAGAATGATAAATTTTAGCACACGTATCTGTTTGTCCCTGAATTTTATAAATAGTGCCTTCACCACCACTTTTAATTATGTCAGTCAAATTAATAGGATTTCCTTTATCATTGAAACAAGTAATGCCCATAACACCTTTAATTTTTTAATACAGCAATTACAAATGTTTTATCATCTTCTGAATTTTTACTCATTTTTTCTGAAATAAGTAAATTTATTATATCCTGTTTAGCTTCTTTTATATTTTTTATTTCTTTAGCATATAAAAATAGAGGGTCAAAAAAACCATTATAAGGTTTCCAAATATTTTCCATTTTTTTAAGACCGGCTTTCTGGCAACCATCCGTAAAAACAGCTAAACACTCTATTTCAGAGCTTCCACTAATACGTAAATGTTTATCCCAGTCTTTACTTGTAAGCGGAACAACTTCATTTACATATTCAGATTCCCCCGGATAAGAAATGATTTTTAATTTATCTTTTATTTTTGCGACTACAGCTCCATCTCCAATATGTCCTACTGAAACAGTGTCTTGATAAATTACAACTACAATTATAGTACAGGCAAGGTCTTGTAAATTACATTGTAATTCATCTGCTTTTTGTTCTAATATTTGTCTTGCATAAAAAACAGCATTTTCTACTATATTATCTAAATGAGCACCTTCAATTCCTTTAGTATTAAAAATTTCTTTGATTTTATTTACAGCCGCATTTACGGCTTCTGTCGCTCCAATATCACTGTTTTTTACGCTTCCCAATCCATCAGAGACAACAATGACTCCTATACCATGATTTAATAGTTCATAACAACAGGCATCCTGGCATTTTATATTTTTCTTTTCATGAGAAGGTCCAATTACAGAGGAACCAAAAATAATAGGAACTAAATGTAAAGGGTGTTCAATTCCTTTAGTCATTAAATGTTTCCAAAAACCTTTACAAAAAGCATGACAAATTTTAACTGTATTGATTGGGTTAATCATAAAATTTTATATAGAAATTTCTGCCCACCCAATAGAAGGTAAAGCAACTTGCTCTCCAACCTTTGATGACGAAACGCTGATTAGACTATCTGACAACCATTTAAATAGTTCTTTAAATTTAGTTATTTTTAACTTTACAGGAGGTCTATCTGGAAGAGATAATTCATTTAATATTTCCATATTTGCAGGATTAACAGCTACAGAAAAAAATAAAAATTTTTTTTCTTCTTCTCCTATATGAACAAGTTTTTTTATTGTCTCCCATTGCTTATCTCCGGGCTCCATATCTGTTGGTTCTCCATCAGTTATCATAAATATCCAGGGTCTATAATAATTTATTCCACTTTTTCTATATTTTTCTTTTCGTTCTTCAATAAGTTCAAATGCTTTTAAAATTGCATCACCCATAGGGGTAAGCCCATCCGTTTTTAAATATGGAGGTTCAAATTGTTCAATTGAAGAAAAATCATGAATAATTTTTACTTCATCTCCAAAGGTAATTATTGCAACCTCTACACGCTTTCTTGCTAAATCATTTTCTATTATGTCTTCTTTAAATGTTTTTAGTCCCTTATTCAATTGATTAATTTTGTCATTTTCAGACATTGAACCTGAATTATCAAGAAGAAGGACTACTGCAACCTTTGACTCTTCTGGATTTGCAATATCTATAATTTTTGCTAAATCAGTCATGTTGACTCTCCTTTTAATAAAAAAATAACTACAAAAATTATGCTATAATAAAGATAAAAAGACAATACATAAAATTAACAATTTCAATTAGGGAAGATTTATCAATTTTAGATTTTTAAATTTCTTACAAAGGAATAGTAATCGGATGGAAATAAAAGACATTCAAGAAAAAATAAGAAAAGAAGAATATGAAATTAGTTTTCATGCAGAAAAAGAAAGATATGCGGAAGATATAACAATAAATGATATAGAAACAGCAATCTATAATGGTGAAATATTGGAAGATTACCCTGATGATCCACGGGGAGCAAGTTGTCTGATTCTTGGGTTTTCGGGATATAGACCGATACACATAGTTTGCGGGTACACTTCTACAAATTGGATTAGAATAATAACGGTTTATCTGCCCAAAAAACCAAAATGGATTGATGAACGAACAAGAAGAGTAAAAGGAGGCTAAAAATGCACAAGTATGGCGATTGTTCCTTTTGTGGTGGGAATGTAGAGGAACAAAAATCAGAACTGGATTATAGATATAAAGGAAATTTATTTATCTTTCAAAATGTACCGGTTGGAATTTGTCAGCAATGTGGGGAAAAATACCTTACTGCAAAACTATCCAGAGAGATAGAAACAAGAATCCAGACAAAAGAGATATGGGATAAAACTATTTGTGTTCCTGTTGCAGTTCTTCCTGAAAATATACCGGTATAATTTAATCTTCCATCCTCACCCTATCATTTTGCGGCAGGAGATAGAAGAATTATGTTTTTGCCAGTTCTAAATTACTGTCTTTAGCTTCCAGTTCCGTCGCCTTCTTTTTGATTGTGTGAAAATAAACCGCTAAAGGACGATAAGCCAGATGAGACCATTTGCTGAATGGTACTTCTATAACTAACATAGGAACAGCTATTACAAGATGAATAACATAAGTATAATAAGCAGCTAACGGTAACCCCAGATACCTGAACAGATGTAGCCAGATTCCGCTTACTGCGGTCATTAAAAGCAATATCGGGAATACCCAGTCACTAAGGTGGGAAAACTTATGTATTTGTTCCTGTTTTTTAAAACGGCTTATCAAAATTTCTGCTGAAAACCAGATTAAAACAATGGTTGCATAGTAACCAAGCCATCGTTGCGGATGGTAAATAGGGTATAGATTATCTGTCTGAAACCACCACAGGAAGACAATTATCATAGAAAACATTATCACATACCCGGATGCTAACAACCAGTGTTTTATCCATCTGAGCTTATTTTTACATTCTCCGAATCGTAGTTGTGTAACTGCGTGGAATAACAATGTTTTAATCTCAGTAATATATAAAAGGAATGGTATTTTTACTTTAC
>Ga0208863_1002162_pt1 | contig 10568 bp, 15 predicted proteins | sample RifOxyD3_FD_184040 | JGI IMG/M metagenome (GOLD analysis project Ga0208863, IMG submission 184040) | Soil microbial communities from Rifle, Colorado - Rifle Oxygen_injection D3 (SPAdes) | ecosystem: Environmental > Terrestrial > Deep subsurface > Rock core/Sediment | place: Rifle, Colorado...
TTGAATGTAATCAAGTTTACGAAATACGAAGAATCATTTTGATTCTTCCATAACACTCTCTCCTACACAAATAAGCGTACCATAGAGTTTGTTGATTCCTTCGAACCTGGATGCGGTATTAACAGAATCTCCAAGAGCAGTATATTCGATTTTTTTCCCGACACTTCCTATATTTCCTACGACTGCGACTCATTTGTTGATTCCCATACGAACACTGATTTCAAATCCATGGTCCTTTTTAAATTCCTTGTTGATGTCCTGAATTTTTTTCTGTTGAGCAAGTGCTGATTGGCAGGCGAGAATAGCTTGTTCCTGCTCATCTCCTCCGAATGCTCACCAAAGAGCCATAACCGCATCTCATTCGTACTTGTTGATGAATCCTCGATTATGCATGATAATATCGGAAACCTCCTTGAGATAGATAGACAGAAAATGTACAAGTTCTTCTGGTTCCATATTTTCTGATATACTCGTGAATCCCGCGATATCCGAAAAAAAGCTGGTTATATTCATACGCTTCCCATCGAGTTTTACTTCCTCGAATTTATCGAGGATATTGACTACGAGCTCTTCCGATAAATACTGAGAAAGAGCTCATTTGAGAGCACGTTTTCAAGATTCTTCATAAATATATTTATACCCGGTAACGAAAAGCGTTGTTAATATAACAATAAGTATGAGTTGTACCGGAAGAGTGAATAATCTCTGGGAGATATTGAAATACCATATTTCTGCACCGAAGAGGATAATAAATCCTACCAACAAAAAAAGGAATTGAAATACCCTGTTCTTGGCATAAAGAGTAAAAAGTACAAGGAGAAAAGTAAGTGCAACGAGCATTACAAGTTCTTTCCATCTTTCTACTTCCACTATGTATTTCTGATTGAGAACGGTATTTATCATATTCGCATGAACGAATATTCCATCTTGGATTCCTCTCGGAGTATTGAACTTATCATACAGCGCTGTTGCTGTGGAACCGATAAGAATGATATTATCTTTTACGAGACTGGGGTTATAATTTCCATTATATACGTCCACAAAAGAGATTTCTTGGAATTTTGATCCTTCTGGAAGATAATTTATGAAAATATCCCGTGCGTTTCTGGACGAATATGGAGCTTGAATGTTTTCATTTATTCCATTGAATTGATATACCATTCATTGTAATCTCGCAAGAACTATATCTTTTTTCGCATTGGACTGAAAATATTTTTGTAGGATTTCGAATGAAAATGCCCTATCTCATTTTTCCTGAGGAATTATACTATATACGGTCGAATTATAGGTATTGAGTTTTGGATGAAAATACCCGATTCAGAGAGTATTTTCTCGGAAAATGGAAATAGGATAGAGTTTCTCCGTAAGGGAAAAACCAAGTACGATATTCCCAGCGTTTTTTATCGATTTTCCCAGAGTAATATCCTCTTCCGATTTTTCGGAAAAAAGCACATCTATTCCGACAATGGACGCACCGTCTTTTTTAAGATTATCTATGACTTTTGCATAATATGCCCGCTTGAAATTCTGGAATCTTCCAAGTCATTCATTATCCGAAAGGGTTTTATTATCAATGGTAACGATAGTGATATTTTTGTTGGCAATATCATTTTTACCATATCTAGTAAAGAGAATATTTTTTATTCAGAGATTCGCTTCCTGGATGAAAATCCCGGTAAAACTTCCGATAACCGGGAATCGCTCAAGACTTAAAATAGTAACAAGTGTTATGATAAGAACAGAAAGAAGTCAAGAAATAATCCTCTTATCATGGGCTATTTTTTTGAGATTCATATATAATTTTGAATTATATTATTGGATAAGCTTATTGAGTTCATCGGAAATACTATTACGGATACTATCCGCAGTATCGTTTATTTTTTGGAGATTCTCAATAGTAATCTCTTTTTTAGCCTCTTCCAGAATATTTTTCTCTCCTATAGTTTTTATAATCGTCTGTTTCATATCTTCCAAAGTCTTGTTGAGATTTTGTATGTTTTCCTGTTTGGCAGCATTTTTCAGAGAATTTATGAGATTTCGATCCGCTCCCTGTTTTATATAATCATTGAGTTTCGATTGAAGTGATTCTATACTTCCGGTTCCGAGTTTCACGGCATTCCAAGAATCGTAAACCGTAGAACGGGCAAAGTCATCAAGAAAAGCTTTCTTTTTATCGGTTGCCGCGGTTTTGATAATAACATCCCGAAGTTTCATTTTAGTATCCAAAATTTCAGAAGTGTTTTTGAGTCCGTAGATACTCTGATATATATCCATAAGACGTTCTGAATTCCCCGTTGTTTTTATCTCGTTTTCAAGAAGAGATTGGAGAGAGGAATCAGTCTTTTTGAGACCGATTTTTTTGAGAACAATATCCATATAATTCGTTTTCCCAGCAACTCCGAGAATCTGTTTGTTGAGGTTCTCCAGTCTTTCATTTAAATAAATAAGATCTGCATCGCTATTAACTTTATTCCATGTTTCGTCGATTTTCGCTTGAACAAGAGCTTTGCGCGTATCAGTATCAAATACTCAACCAGCTACAACAAAGACGCTTCCAGTATGGCTTTGTACATCTTCGACAGATACAGCATGGTCGATAGTATGAATATATTTACGATCGAGATTTATCTCAAATACCGTTCCTCGAACCGCCGCAAGCGATATATCATTATTGAACCGTTCATGGAAATAGGAATCCCCAAACATATATTTTACGACATTTGACCAAGTTTTTCCTTCTTCTAGACTGAAGTCCACTTGTATATCTTCATTTGCGGTTCTCGCGTGTATTTCATTGATTTTAATGGAGGTTTTTTCTCCAAGTCGAGTAATGCTTCCATCAGGCCAGAAAATAGTCGCTGTGGAATCAAGAGTCTTGATTTTATCTCCCACAAAAATAGGTTCTTGCTGATTTTCCTCGACCGTAATGAGTTTATCGCGAATAACAAGAATTTTTCCTTTTGTTGAAAGTACATAAGGGTCCACTTTCTCGGCTACGACGATAGGTCCTTTGGAAAAATCAGAAAAAATAAGCAGTCATATAATCGCGAACAATCCCCACATAATAAGGGAAATTGCATTTTTTCTAAAAAACCGTTTGGGCGCTTCCAGAGAATTCTGCATAAAAATTATGAAAAAAAATATTTTTGGATAGTATATCCAAAAAAAAAGGAAAATACAATTCTTCTATGAAAAAACGCTACCAATACATCCTCTTCTGTCTCCTTATTCTCATCGTTTATGAGGTATATCTTGTCGTATTGTATAAGTACAAGGATTTCCAGATCAATTCCTATTTATCATATATAATGGCGGAAAACGGAAAAATAGAAGAATCCATAGAACAGAAAAAAGAACGTCTTGCATATGTAAAAACCAATGCTTTTCTCGATAAAATTGCGAAAACTTCCCAAAATAAGAAAAATCCGTGAGAAGAAGTGATCGTTCTTGTAACCGATCAGGAAGTGGAAGAATATAAAAGAATCGATACGAACAAACAAATGATTGGAGGAGCGAAACAGGAAGTTTCCAAAACACTTGGTATGACGAACGGTGAAAAATGGATATATTATATTTTCCATGTTGATACACGAAACGATTAATAAAAATCCCCGTTTGAACGGGGATTTTTAGACTAAAACGGAATATCTTCGATATTGATTTCTTCTTCTGCTTTTGGAGTTGCTTTCTTTGCTTTTATAGGAGAAACTTCCTCTGGAGTTTCCTGAGAGAAAGAATCACTTCCTTCTTCTTTTTTACCAGAAAGCATAATAAGATTATCTGCTACCACTTCTGTTTTGTATTTTTTCGCTCCTGTTGGATCATCCCAACTTCGAGTCTGAAGACGTCCTTCAAGGTACACTTTTTGTCCTTTTGTAAGGTATTGCTCAACGATATTCGCGAGAGAACCCCAGATAACGATATTGTGAAATTCTACTTGTTCTTGTTTCATTCCTGATGCATCTTTCCATACACGGTTTGTTGCAACGGAAAAGTTGGCAACTTTCTGTCCATTCGGTGTTTCTTTTACTTCCGGAGTAGCAGTGAGATTTCCTATAAGTTGTACCTTGTTGAGAGAATTCATAAAAAGAATTGGTAAAAAGATAAAAGTACGCGGATAATGATAGAGAAAAAAAGAGGAAGTGCAAATGTTTTTAAAAAAATCCCTGTCCATTTGAGTGGACAGGGATTTTATCGCGGGAATAATTATTAAGGGGTAGTAGTTCCATTAATTGTATTAGTAGTAGTTCCACTAATTGTATTATTCATAGGTATTGTATTTGCATCATCATATATAAGTTCTCCAGTATTAGTTTCTCCAGAAGGACCGGTAACAATATCAGAGAGAACTTCATCGATGATATTTATTTCAGAAGAAACTCCTGTCATCGCATCAATCTTTTTTTGAATAATAGTTCGAATTTCCTCAAGTTGTGCGAGAAAATTGTCTTTTTTAGATTGTATCATACTACTGTTGTTTACTTTTATTACCACCTTTTCTATATTAGTAAGAATCTTGGTGAGCTTTTCTACAGAAAGTTCCTTTACAAGTATAGTAAGTTGTCCATGAAGTTTATCGGAAAGTGCTTGTTTTTTTGTCATCAAGGCTGTTCTTTCTTTCATCATTGCTTTGGACGCATTTTGCATATTGGTAGTTATATATGGAGAAAGAGCGGTCATATGAGTTGCTACTATTTCTTTCATCTTGATAGCTTTTTCTTCTGGAGTGAGAATAGTATCTTTCATGAGAGTTTCTCGTTCTGTCTGGTAAGATTTTAGAAGTTTTTTGAAATCTTCAGTTTTTGCTTTACAATCAACTCCAATAAGACCTTTGAGCTTTGCATCTGCAAGACATTGCATAAAAAGATTATCTTTATAATTAATACTTCCCGACATTGTTGGTGCTACTCCATTTGTAAGCATTGGTTCCGAAGCTACTGAAGTTGTTGATGATTCAGTAGATACAGAAGTACCCTCATCACCTGATACTTCTGTGTCAGCAGAAACAGAAGATAGTGTTAATGCTCCAACGACAATAATCGCAGTAGACATGCCCATAATTTTTTTCATGTATATCATAATAAAAAAAGATAAGAAATAAAAGAAATGGTAATTTAAAATACCGCGGATAGTGTAGAATATTTTTTATGAGAGTCAATTTTTATTTTGTGAAGAAAGTGTGGAGAACTGCTTATAGTTCCGTATCTTTATTTTTTTCTCCTTCTATGATTCTAAAAATGGAAAGATATATCATAGAAGTAAGCCCCTCTAATACTAAGAATGAGAAAATTACGAAGATACTGGTAAATATCCACCAATTATTATCGATAGCTTTTATATCGATATAAGGTATAGAACGAGAAAGAAATTCTTTATTGATGGAATTTTCCATAGGAAGAAATTTATTTTCCATGGCAGCAAATTCTATTTTATTCGCATCACTACTATTATAAAATCCTTCAAGAAGTTTATGATCGTTCTGTCATGATTTTGTCTGGATTTCCAAGAGTCTGTTATAAATGCGGTTTTCGATAATAGAGTCTTCTACCGTCTGCATGATACCGGCAATAAGTCCGATTATAACAAGAAAAGGAAGAATCATAAAAATAATTTTCCATACCTTTTTCTTCGTTAAACGAAAACTCTCATCAATATATGTTTTCGCTTTGCGTACCTCTTCGCTATAAAGCAGAGCATAGTAGGAAAATGCGAGACGGATAGCAAGATATATAAACCAGACAAGTACTATGAGGAAAAGAACGAGAGCAATACCTCCGATAAGAAAAGGGGAGAGTCCGAGACCAACTTTTGCAAATATCGTAAAAGGAACAATAAGGATGAATCCTGCCACTATCGGCATGAGAAGATAGAGTCCAATCCATCCGAGGATTCCTATGTAGGCACGGAAATGCTTTCCAGAGAAATAGAGATTTTTCGCATAAGGAAGTTTTTCTCCCGAAAGATAGGATTTATAGACATTTTGCATAAGGAAATTTCCATACGTATAGGTACAGATGAAAATTATTACAATACAAAGAAGAAGAAAAACAGTAATAAGTATGGTAATTGTATTGTTGAGCAAAAATTCTTCAGGACCTGTGGAAAGTCCGAGTTTGCTGTAACTGTTGAAATACTGGTATATGATAATCCCGATAAATGGGAGGGATACTACGAAACCGACGATATTCGCATAAAGGAAAACACCTATTTTGGAGAGATTCCAATGAAAGAAATTCTTATAAAGAAGCACAATGTGTTGAAAAATCTGTTTAAGATGGGCAATATATATGTTCATAAACATAGGAAAATAGGGAGTAAAATACTCTATAAGTATATTTGTTTCTCTGTTTTTGCAAGTATTTGCAATCAATTTCTTGTTAACTTAGACGGTAATATCCGAATTTTTACTTAAATTTGCATTTCATTCCCTTTTCTATATAATTCCCCGCGTCCAAAAACAATACAATTGGGAGAAAGACTTAAAGCCTTTCACTTGGACCAATTTATTTTTTATTATCATTTTTCTATGAAGAAACACGGAAAGAAGTACAACCAGGCAATCGCCCTCGTTGAAAAAGAACGTATTTATACAGTTGGTGAAGCAGTTGAGCTTCTTGAACGAACAAACACTGTGAAGTTCGACCCAACAGTAGAAATCCATTTTAATCTCAATATTGATCCAAAATATGCTGATCAAATGATTCGTTCGACTATCAGTCTCCCTAACGGAAGTGGTAAAACTGTTCGTATCGGAGCCTTCACTGATGCAGGTGATGAAAAAGAGCTTCTTGCTCTCGGTGCAACTGTTGCCGGAGGTGATGACCTCGTAGATATTGTAGCTACTGGAAAGATCGATTTCGATGTTGCTATCGCAACTCCTGCTATGATGCGTAAGATGGGTAAGATCGCTAAGGTTCTCGGACCAAAGGGACTTATGCCAAATCCAAAAACTGGTACAGTAGGTGATAATCTCGCTGCTATCGTTAAGGAAGTTAAAGCCGGTAAATTCGAATTCAAAAACGACAAACAAGGAAATGTTCATTCTCTCGTTGGAAAACTCTCTTTCGGAGGGAAAAAACTTCAGGAAAATATTGAATTCTTCCTCAAGATCGTTCGTGATGTAAAACCAACTGGAATCAAGAGTTGAGCAGCGTACATTAATAGTATATATGTATGTAATGCTATGGGACCTTCAATTAGAATCGAAAATTAATTAGAACAGATACTATAAAAAGTCTCCGAGAATTCGGAGACTTTTTATAGTTGATTTTTCTTAGTTTTCCCTTACTATCGGGAAGTTATATTTTCATCAAATATTTATGAAAGCAGTTAGTTGGAATGTGAATGGAATACGATCCTGTGCAAGCAAGGGTTTTCTGGATTATCTTATGATAGAAAATCCTGATATTATCGCTCTTCAAGAAGTGAAGGCAAAAGAAAATCAGAATCCCATTCTTTTGGAACTTATGGAGCTTGGATATCAAGTTATCTGGCATCATGCTGAGCGTCCGGGGTATTCGGGGACGGCTATTTTTACGAAGATAAAACCACTTTCTGTATCGTATACACTGGGTGGAGTGATTCACGAAGATAATGAAGGTCGTGTGACAACGCTCGAATTTGAGGACTATTACTTCGTAACCGTTTATACTCCCAATGCGAAACGTGATCTGGAGCGATTGGAATACCGTCAGTTCTGGGACAGTTTCTTTCTTGATCATCTGCTTCGACTTGAGGAGAATAAACCGGTAATTGTCTGTGGGGACTTGAATGTTGCTCACCAAGATATCGACCTCGCAAATCCTCGCGAAAACCGAGGTAATGCAGGATTTACTGATGAAGAACGAAGTGGATTCCAGAAGTTCATTAATGCAGGGTTTATTGATACCTTTCGTTATTTTTATCCTGATACCCAGGGGACATACACTTGGTGGAGTAATTTTGCAGGATGTCGTCCTCGTAATATCGGATGGCGGATCGATTATTTCCTCGTATCATCTGCTCTAAAACCACGTCTCGAATCCGCCTTTATTCGCCCAGAAATCAAGGGTTCGGATCATTGTCCTGTGGGGATAGAAATAGGTTAATTACTATTAAGAAGTCTTGTCTCTCTGAGTCATTATTCAAAAAGAAAACTTTTCATATTGCTTTTTATAAAAAAACTATATAATCTCCACGTTTAATTTTTCAACTTTTTCTCAATGAAAACAGCTATGCAATCCCGTCCAGGTACGGTACTTAAAATCGGAAATGACCTTATGCTCGTAGTAAAATACGAAATGCACCGTGCAGGTCGAGGTGCGACCAATATCAAGATGCGTCTTAAAAATCTCCTCCAAGGGAATTCTGTAGACCGTGTATTTGATGGTGAAGATAAATTCGAAGACGTTCTTCTTGATCGTTCCAAATTCGAATATCTTTATGAAGCAGGAGGAATGTATGCCTTTATGAATCAGGATACGTACGAACAAATCGAACTTTCCGAAGAGAATATCGGAGATATGAAATGGTTCCTTACAGAAGGACTTCGAGTAGACGTACAACAGTACGAAGGGAAATTCGTAGGAATTCTTCTCCCACTTACTGTACGACTCACTATTACTGAATGTGATCCAAGCGTGAAAGGAAATACTGCCGATGGTAAGATTACCAAAGATGCAGTTACCAACACTGGATATGCTATCAAAATCCCAGGATTCGTAAATTCTGGAGAAGATATTATGGTGAATACAGAAACAGGGGAATATCAAGAACGAGCAAAATAGTTATCAATAAAAAAATCCCATTCGAATTGTTCGAATGGGATTTTTTTTATTATTCTAGAATTTTCTCTAATTTTTCCACTAAATCACACTCCCTTCTTACATACTCCGAAATATCTTTAAAAACCTCTTCGTATTTACTGTACTTTGATACGAAATCTGAAAAAGCCTGCTTTTGACTCGATGAATCATTGAATTCTCGCATTATATGAGAATATTCTTTCCAATCCGTACTGGGAAATTGTTCTATGAAAAATGCGAGATAATCCTCTATTTTTTCTCTGTGAGCATCATTAGATTCCTTGTAGATGTCCCAGAGTACTGGTTTTCCGGAGATAAACCCCTGACAAAGACTGTTTTCTCCGCGGACAATATTTGCATCGCAGAGCGATTGAAATACACCATAATCTTCGAGTGAGAGAAATGGCATCCAGACGATATTTTCACGTATTATATCGGTTTTTGAAGAATCTCCTCAAAATAGAAAAAAAATAGTATTTTCTGAAGTCTTAGATATCTCTTCAAGAAGGTTTTTTAGAGTTTTTTCGTATACGAAAACAGAAACCCATTTTTTCGTATATATTTCTGGGGTTTGTCATTTAATGAATTTTTCTCGCGCTTCCATTTTAAAGAGTTTCAAAAACTCTTTTTTCCTTTCTTCAATTTCTGGATTTACTATAACTCCTCAACCACCCGGCAAAAGCGATGGGATAAAATGAATAACACTATCATACTCGCTCTCTAAAATATAGGTGGTTTTATGGAGAGATTCCAGTCCTGTATGAAGGAGAAAATACGAAAATGACACGATAGTTTTCTGGTATGGAAACTGTGCAAGATACGCTTTCTGAAGCGGATAATCAAAGAAAGTACATATGAGTTCCGACGGGGATGGAGGATTTAATTGTTGTAGTGTTTCAAGCGAGAAATATTCTATCCAAGGAAGACTGTTTTTCCCGAGGAATTTTTGAAACAGATTTTTGTCGTCGGAGAAGAACCGAATTGTGAGATTTGGATATTTTTGATGAAGCGAAAGTGCAAAATTTATCGCAAATCCCATATCACCGTAGTTATCTATGACCGAGACATAAAAATCGATGGATGTAAGAGAGGAAAAATTCATATGGCTATGTAATGAGAATGAGTGTTTGTCAGTATATGGAATAGCACCAAAAGGTCAAAACGAGAAAATACTTGACGTTTTTTTGCAATTTTTATCACTCTGTGTTAGTATGGATGCAACTTATATGTCTAAAATATTTTTTATGTCAATACATACGCCCAAAAAAGGAATAGAATGGATGACAGAAGACCTTATACGGGAAACAAGGGTTTTTTTGGAACAGTCGGATGATGCGATAAATAGACAAATCGATACCGGTACAGGAACATATTATTCCGTGTGTATTTATTTTTTGAAAAAAGAATATCCAAGTTTCCGCGAAGAGCAGATAAAGGATTTGTATGAGGCATGTATGGAAAAACCTTCTCCTTCGGAAGAAAAGATACAAGTTATTAGGGAGGATACTCCGACGAATATAGGAAAAATTCTTCAGAAAGATATATATTCCGAATTGGTAGACTGACTATCTTTTAAATACAAGGAATTTTGTGTCAAAAACAATATGGAAGAAACAGATCCGATACCCGAAGAAATGCAACAAATTACTGTTTTTGAATATCTATGAAGATGAGGAGAAACAAAGACAATATCTCTTTTTATGGCACATTTTCTCTTGGCGCCAAATCGATACGTTCTTTGTCGAGGATATTTTATAGCTGCTTTTAAATAAACATCTGTGTAAA
>Ga0208863_1002163_pt1 | contig 10568 bp, 7 predicted proteins | sample RifOxyD3_FD_184040 | JGI IMG/M metagenome (GOLD analysis project Ga0208863, IMG submission 184040) | Soil microbial communities from Rifle, Colorado - Rifle Oxygen_injection D3 (SPAdes) | ecosystem: Environmental > Terrestrial > Deep subsurface > Rock core/Sediment | place: Rifle, Colorado...
AAAAAGAAGGAAATAAGGCGTTGACTTAGGGAAAGTTATAAAAATTATGAGCGTTATTTACATTTTTGGGAACGTTTAAAATTCACCTAATTTATAATTCCTAATTTCTAATAAAATTTCAAATAAATAATACTAAAAATGTAACTTCTAATTAGTTATATATTAGTAATTAATCAGATAAACTAACAACGTAAGCTGGTGAGTGCATTTAAAGACAAAGCCCTTGTGGAATTAATTAATAATTTTGTAAAACTTAAAAAATGATAATTTAGATATTAATAATTTTTATTAATTTAAAAATATTGTAAACAGGAATATCCTTACTTTTTGTCACCAATCCAGACTATTAGGGATATACAGTTTTTCCTTCAAACTCCTCAAGGATTGTTCAAAATCGAGAAGTTTTTTTATCCATTGGACATTTTATTATGAATTAGAAATTAGGTGAATTAGAAATTATTGACGTATTTATAAGTGTAACAACTCTGTTATTTTAAACCTATTACCTAATAAACAAAAATATGTTATAATTATGGTGATAAATTATTTCTTTTTTATAGATGGCTCACAAAAAAAATAATAAAAAGTTGAGAAAACCTCCGCGCAAGTGTGTAATTTGTGCTAATTTTGGCCATAATTCACGTACTTGTCCTACTCTCACGAAGATAAAAAATAAAGCTCCTGAAGAAAAAAATACAGGTAGTGGTTCTTTTATTAATGTCAAAGTATCGGAAGACATAAAAAAGTCACCATTTGTAGTAAATATATCCCAAAGTTCTAAAAAAGAAAATCATTTTGAAAAAATATTTGCCTATCAAAGTACTAAAGAAAATAAACAAAATCGACCTGTTAAAATTGATTTTGCTAGAATGATTCAAGAAAATAACAAAGTCAATGAAAGCAATTTTGTAGTTTCCAGCCAAAAACAGCGAGAAACATTAAAGGAAGAAATTCCTAAAGTAAAAAAAGTCAAGACAACAAAGAATATTGTTACTAAATTTAAAGTAAATAGAAATTATAATCTTTTGCCACGTTTTTTTGTTTTCAAAAAAATATTTTCTGTTTTAAAACAATTATTATTACAAGTTAAACAATCTATTTTTAACGTAGTTAGTTCTTTTTTTACTGCTATTATTAATTTAAAAAATACTTTTAGTTTCAAACGTTTTTCTTTTAGTGTTGTGGTACTTTTACTATTAATTACCGTTCCTTTTCCTGCATTTGGTTATTATACAAAAATCAAAAATGATACAAGAGAAATTGTAGCTAAGAGTACTGATGCTTTTTTAGCTTTGCAATCTTCAACAGTTTCCGTCTTTAACAACAATATTGTGCAAGCTGAGTATGATTTGAATTCGGCTTTGAATTCTTTTGGTAGTGCAGAAGAAATAATTGACAAAGAATATAAGGCCATGCTTTATATTGCTAAGCTTTTGCCTATTATTGGTGACAAAGTAAAAAGCCGACAAGATTTACTAGTGGTAGGACATCATTTGGCTTTGGGAAATACCTACTTAGTCAAAGGTGTGGATGAAGCCAGCAAAGAAAATAATGAAATAAATTTGATAGATCGTCTAACTATTTTACAGCAACACTTACATGGAGCTCTAAAAGAATACAATATAGCTCTTGCTGATATCTCTAATGTTGAGGTGACTTCGGTACCGGTTGAATATCAGCAGTCATTTGAAGATTTCAAAATATTGTTTTCAGGGTTTGTCGATGACATGAATGATTTGGATAGAGTGATACGTGGTATCCAGCTGATAATGGGAGGAGATGGTTTTAAGCGTTATTTGATTTTGTTTCAAAATACTTTTGAATTGAGACCTACTGGTGGTTTTGTTGGTAGTTATGCCGTAGTAGATGTGCAAAGTGGTAAACTATTAAATATCGATGTTCCTGGTGCGGGTAGTTATGATTTTCAAGGTCAACTTGATGTGTATGAAAAACCTCCTGTACCATTACAACTTATAAACAAACGTTGGGAATTTCAAGACTCAAATTGGTTTCCTGATTTTCCGGCCTCTGCCAAAAAAATGGCTTGGTTTTTTGAGCATGGAAAAAAAGTTACAGTAGATGGTGTAGTGGCTATAAATTCTTCGGTTTTAGAAAGATTATTAACAGTTATTGGACCTCTTCAAAATGATGATTATAATGTGCTTTTGCAATCAGAAGATGCTTTACAACAATTGGAAAAAGAAGTGCGAAGTTATGATAATTTAGAAGAAAATACTCCGAAAAAAATATTATCATCAGTTTTAGAACAAATTTTTGCTAGTTTGCAAAAAATGTCTCCTGATAAATTGATAAATTTGGTTACTCAAACTCATGAAGCTTTGTCCAACAAAGAAATACAGCTTTATTTCAATGATTCTTATCTACAAAATGTTTTGCAAGAATATGGTTGGACAGGAGAAATTTTAGAGACAAAAGATAATCAAGACTATTTGATGGTGGTCAACGCTAATATTAGCGGACACAAAAGTGATTACAACATTACTCAGCATGTTGATCATCAGTCGGTCATACAAGAAGATGGTAGTGTTATTGATACTGTTATTATAACTAGAAAACACAATGGTTTAGGAGAGGAAGATTATTATGACAAACCAAATATTGATTATCTACGTATTTATGTTCCTGATGGAGCTGAACTTTTAGATGCTGGTGGATTTATTTATCCAGATGAAGCTTCCTTTGCTGTACCTCCAAGTTGGTATGAAGATGATGTGGATTTGAAAAATATTGAGCAAGAAAAGTCTATACATGTAAGTACTGGCACAAGAGTAACCAATGAATTTGGCAAAACTACTTTTGGCAATTGGGTGGTTACTGAAAAAGGCAAAGAATCTAAAGTTTATTTTATTTACAAATTGCCTTTTTCTGTTTTTGAAACTTCTTTAGATGAGGGTACTCTTCCTCAAAGTGATAAAATATTTGATTTTGCTAATTTATTTTCTAAGAAGAAAAACAAGTCATTGTTGTCTCGTTATAGTATTTTATTACAAAAACAATCAGGAACAAAAAGTATTATAAGCAATGCGGTTATTTATCCTGATAGCTGGCTTCCTGTTTGGAAAGAAGGGGATAGTAGCTTGGAATTGTCTAGTAATGGAATTTATATTGAGAAAAATTTTGAAAATGACGAAATTTTTGGTATAGTTATGGAGAAGAAATAGATTATTTACTTATTTATAAGTGTAAACAACGCTCGTAATTCTTACATTTTAATTATTATAACTTACCTATTTTATCTAACAAAATTGTATGCCTGTCAAAAAAAATAAAAAAAATTCCCAAAAAATTGATAAACATAAAAGTATTAAGGGTAAGAAAGAGTCTCCTAAAGAAGCTAAATCAATAGAAGACATTGAAGAAGATATCAAAAAAAATCTTGATCTTATAGAAGATACTCAGAAAGAATTAGTAGAAGATGAAACAGAAAATAAGAAGGAAGAATCTTTGTCAGATTCAGAGCACATCTTTGTGAAGAAAGAATTAGTAGAAGAAGGTAGTAAGAAGCCTGTAGAGGAAATTGAGGAAATTTTTGATAAAAAAGAACTAAGAATCAGTAACATTACTAATTCTGATGAACGTTTTTCTCAAGAAGAAATAAGTAAAAAATTGACAGAAATTTATGAAGATGATGATGGTGATATGCCAGATATGCAGAAGTTCAAAAAGAGTAATCGTAGTCCTTTTTTGCGTGCTTTTTTTATATTAATTTTTTCTTTTATTTTCTTTGCTGTTATTGCTTGGGCTGGTTTTTTTGTTTTACAACCAGGGGATAAATTTTCTGAGGAAGATATAATTTTGACTATGTCTGGTAATGAGGATTTTGTTTCTGGTGAAGAAAATACTTACCGTATTAGATACAAAAATTCTCAAAATGTACCATTGCATGGTGTTGTCTTGGAAGTTCGTTACCCCAAAGGTTTTGAGTTTAGCACAAGTACAAAAATGACTAAGGATGACAATCATGATAGTTGGGATATAGGTGAATTGGAAGCTGGTGGTAGTGGTTATATAGACGTAGTAGGCAAGATGTTTGGTAGTTTGAATGATGAACAATCTTTTCGGGTTTTTATGAATTATGTTCCCGGTAACTTTAGTTCATCATTTCAAAAAGTCACTAGTCTTACTTTGAAAAATACACAGACTCTTGTAACAATAGAAATTGAAAAACCAGAACAAATTGTGGCTGGTCTTGATACTCCTCTAAAAATTATTTTGTCTCCAAATAGTGATGTCGCTGTAAAAAATATTTTAGTTACTTGTCAATCAGAATCTTTCTCTTTTAAATCTAGTGATCCAAAAACAGAAGATGGCAAGGATTGTGAATGGTTTTTTGAATCGTTGGAAAACACTCAAGAGATAAATGTTTCTGGATTTTTTTCTAACACTAGTCAAGAAAATAACAAATTTACCGTAGAAGTGAAAGCTCTAAGTTCACAGGAAAATAAAAATGAGTTTTATACGCTTAATTCTCTTGATACAGATATAACATTAAGCAAGCTTGATACAGTTTTTAGTCTTTTGGTAAATGGTACTGCTGGTTCTTTTGAGATGCAACCTGGTGAAACTATAAGCGCCACCTTGATTATGCAAAATAATGGTGAGTCAGTTTTAGGAGACGCCAAACTAAAATTGATTTTGGATGCACCTGCTTACAATAATAGAAGTATTTTGGACTGGACAAAGCTTGATATGATAGATAAGGAAGGCGATATCGTGGGACAAAAGATGTCTGACGAAATTAGAAGAGGGACGATTGCTTGGGATGAACGTCATATAGAAGAATTGAAAGAATTAAAACCAGGGGATGAAATAAAATTAAATCTCACCTTGCCGGTTAAAGATTCTGAAGATATAAATTTATCTGACTATTTGGCAAATTACATAAAAATTTCAGGTGAGTTAACATATATGCTAAATGGTAAAGAAGAAATTATTGGTAGTAATGAAATAGAAATAAAATTATTATCAGATTTGACTTTGTCTAGTACTGATGATATTGATGAAGATGTCGAAGGAAATACTGTACATCATGTATCTTGGCTTCTTTCTAATAGCTATCATGATTTGAAAGATATTGAAATTACAGCTGATTTGTATGGGGATATTTCTCTTGATGAAGAAAGTTTTGTAGTCCCTGCTGGCACCATCACTTATGATAGTGATACCAAAAAATTGTTGTGGAAGATAGATAAAATGCCAATAAGTGTAGATGTTTTGGCGGTTCAATTTGATATAAAAATTTTGTCAGAAAATCCTAGTCAAAAGAATCTTACTTCGAAACCTAGTGTAGAGGCTTATGATGAAGTCTTACAGCAAGGAATAAAAGTCTATGGTAAAGAAATATTATTAGGCCAATAATTAAGAGATTTAAAATTATAATTTATAACAATATGGCTAAGTTTACCATCCTGGTCGTAGAAGATGAAAAACCTTTGGCAGATGCTTTGTTTAAAAAGTTTACTCATGAAGATTTTTCTGTTTTGGTTGAAAATAATGGGGAGGATGGTTTGTCTACTGCTTTGAGGGAAAAACCAGATATGATCTTGCTAGATTTAAATATGCCAAAGTTAGATGGTATGACAGCTCTTAAACATTTACGTAAGGACACATTATATGGGAAAAATGCTAAAGTGATTATTTTGACTAATTCTTATGATATCGAAAAAGTAGGTAATGCCACTAATTTGGGTGTTTTTGATTATTTTATCAAATCAGATTCTCAAATAAGTGATATAGTAGCTAAGGTGAAAGAAAAATTGAAGATAAAGTAGTTTTAGGTGATATGAAATTACGAATGAAGTATATTTACGTCTTAGCTATAAACAATTTACTAAATGTTTTTCATATCCTATTTGCCAATTAAAAACGGAGTAAATTACTCCGTTTTATTTTTAATTCGACCCCACCGAATTGGTGGGAGGATTAGAGTGTTTGTTGTTTCAGAGACAGAAGTTTGTATAGATGAAAAAAACTTGTATATTAGTTGTTGGTTATGTGCTATACTGGATAACATAATACATATTATATTAATATAATATTTTAAATTTTTATAGTACTGTAACATGATATTGTTATAATAAATAATCTGTGTAAAAAAAGATTATTGACTTTCAAAAAATTTAAAAATGTAAAAACTCACGACTTGATACGTTAAAAAAAGGTTGCAAGATGCCTTGGAGTAAATGTCGGTGTGTTGATCAACAATAGTTGACATTGTAAAGTTCCCGGATGGTAAAATGTAATAAAGGTCGATTATATTTTACTAATAAAAATATGCTTAATTAATAATACTAATTGTAATAAAATCTATGGGAAAATTTAATAAGAATTCATTAGTAATTGCGGTGGTCGCTTCCTTGGTGTTTGTCATTTCGCCAATTACTACATCTGCTGCTGGCCCAGCAACAGTAAATCTTGGATCAGCGGGCGATTTTGTTATTTTGGCAAAGTCAGGAATCTCAACCACTGGATCAACCTCAATTACTGGAGATATTGGAGTAAGTCCAATCGCCGCGATTGCTATGACAGGTTTTGGATTAACGATGGATGTTTTGAATACATTTTCGACATCAGCTTTGCTAACTGGAAAAGCATATTCAGCCGACTACACAGATCCTACACCAGTTAAAATGACTACAGCTGTAAGTAATATGGAAACTGCATACACAGATGCCGCAGGAAGAACAAATCCGACGGCGACTGAGTTAGGTGCCGGAAACATTGGTGGAATGACACTCGCTCCAGGACTTTATAAATGGAGTACTGACGTAATAATACCAACTGATGTTACTCTCTCTGGTAGTGCCAATGATGTTTGGATTTTCCAGATAGGTCAAAATCTCACCATAAGTTCCGCTATGAAAATTGTTTTGAGTGGCGGTGCACAAGCATCTAATATCTTCTGGCAGGTTGCTGGTCAAACGACGCTTGGAACTAACTCTGTCTTCAATGGAAATATATTGGATCAAACAGCAATTGTGCTTGATACTGGTGCAACACTAAATGGTAGAGCACTTGCACAGACCGCAGTTACTCTAGATGCTAATACTGTTTCGGTTCCTGTCGTTTTTGTACCGACACCTACCAATGGTTCATGTTCGTCTACTCACTATAGTTGTAACGCTGGTACTAGTGCTAGCAACGTAAGCGATACTACAGCTTGGACATGGTCTTGTACAGGTTTAAATGGTGGTACCAGTGCTTCGTGTTCGGAAACAAAATCATTGACTCCAATTATTACTCCAACTACTGAAGTAGTACCAAGTCCAATTTTAATCTTTACACCTGCTCCAACTCCAGATCCAACATCTACTACATTATTGACTCCAATTACTACACCAACTAATGAAGTAGTACCAAGTCCAGCTATGACTGTAACTCCTGGGTTACCAAATACAGGAATTTCTCCTAGTAAAAGTAATATCCTATGGGATATTATAATTTCATCTAGTCTTTTTGTGGCTTTGTTCTCATTCTACTTAGTTCAAAGAAAACAAGGAAATAATTAAAAATTCCAATTCACTTAACAGATAAACACAGGTAGCACATAATATATGAGTACACACAAAAAGAATTTAAACAAGTATTTATTAATAACAGTATTGATCTTTTCTTTTATTATAGGTCTTACTGGTTTAATTAACGTGTTTGCGGTAGTACCACCAGATCGTACATTCGGAATAACAGACACCTATTCTGTTTATGGTCATGCAGGTATTACAAATGCTAATGCAGGGACTCGTGTTTGGGGAAATGTTGGTGACAATAACGTTGGTCATGCTGGTTTTACAGCCACTCAAGTTCCTGACGGAATCATAGATATATCAACTGCGAATGGAACTGCAATTGAAAATGATGCTTCTTCAGTATACGACAGTCTAATGTCAGCTACCCAAGGGACTCCCGCTGGGACCGTTACAGCTCTTGATTTAGCTGGGACCCATACTGTGGCCAATGGTAATCCTATCACACCAGGCGTTTATAATGTTGGAGCAACTACTTTGAATGGCTCTGTGGAACTCTCTGGTGCTGGTATTTATATTTTTCGTAGTGACTCTAATATTACTACATCTGGTGGAGTAATGACTTTATCTAATGGAGCTACAGCCTGTAATGTATTTTGGGCAATTCCTGCTTCCATGACGATAGGAACCGGGTCGCATATCGAAGGAACGATTATTGCACAAACTGGTCTTATATCACTTGCAACAGGTACAAGTTTGGTGGGTCGAGCTATTTCTCTGGTTTCTCAGGTAATATTAGATAACAATCAAATTACTCAACCAACATGTACACCTACTCTTCATATTATTAAAACTGTAGTCAATGACAACGGTGGTACGGCAACTTCTTCTGATTTTACACTCAGCGTTGCTGGGATTAATGTTTCTACAAGTTCATTTTTTGGTTCAGCTGTTGGTGTGGATGTTACGTTGGATGCTGGTACTTATGAAGTAACAGAGCCAGTCGTTCCTACTGGTTATTCACAAACAGGTTCTGGTGATTGTTCAGGAACAATTGCGGTAGGTGAAACCAAAACTTGTACCATTACTAATGATGATATCGCACCTCATCTTATTGTGAATAAAATCGTTATCAACGATAATGTTGGTACCAAAGTTATTTCTGACTTTTCACTTTTTATTGACGGTGGTAGTGTGATATCAGGAGTCGTGAGCACAACTACAATAGGGTTACACACGGTTTCTGAAACTGCTGATTCTGGTTACGTAGCTACTATTGGTGGTGACTGTGTTGAAGATGGTACTATCACTCTTGCGTTGGGTGATGTAAAAACTTGTACTATTACTAATGATGATATTACACCAGTCGTCCAATACTCATCAGGCGGTGGTAGTTCATATCGCTATACGCCAGTGCCACCACTTATTGACGTGGTGAAAGTGCCAAGCCCTTTGGCTTTGCCGAAAGGACCTGGTGAGGTAGAGTACACTTACACACTTCGTAATATCGGAACTGTTTCGGTGAATAATGTAACAATGGTCGGTGATACCTGTAGTCCTATAATTTTGATTTCTGGTGACACAAATGCTGATGCTAAACTTGATATGAATGAAACATGGGTTTATACGTGTTCTACAGTCCTTACAAAAACTCACACGAATATTATTACTGCGACCGGATGGGCTAATGGTATAAGCACAAGTGATATAGCAAGCGCTACAGTTATTGTGGGTATTCCAGTAGTGCCACCATTGATACATGTGACAAAAGTTCCAAACCCATTGATGCTTTCTTCTGGAGGAGGAATGGTTACCTATACCAATAAAGTTACTAATCCAGGGACTGTAGCTCTATCCAATGTTTTCCTTACAGATGATAAATGCGGTCCGGTGAAATATATTTCTGGTGACACAAATAGTAATTCAAAACTTGATATCATTGAGACATGGGTCTATACTTGTCAATCAAAGCTCAATAAAACCACAGTGAACACAGTCACTGCGAGTGGAGAAGCTAATGGTCTAATAGCTAAAGATTTTGCAATCGTTACTGTTGTTATAAATGCTGCAGTTCCTAAACTGCCGTATGCTGGGTTTCCTCTGAGTGAAAAAAATATTCCTTGGTATATAATTATACCGACTAGTATTTTTGCGATTTTGACTTTTTTTTATTTTGTTAGAAGAAAACAAATAACTTAGTTTAAAAATTAAGAAGAATAAATAGATTAATGCCAGACAATTGTTTGTCTGGCATTTGCGGTTATAATTTTTTTGCAAAATATATGTGGTTAAAAATTTTATCAAAACGATTCTTGTTATTAGTTGTTTCCATAGTATTTATTATTTTTGTAGTATTCTTTTTTATTTTTATCCCACAAAAATCAATCCAACAAGGTAGTCAAGTTATTCTTGTTGAAAATGCTATTGCTCAGTCAAATCAAGAACAAGTAAATCAAGAAGATCTAGGTATTGGGTTACCTGCGTACCTTAGGATTCCTGTAATTGGTGTTGATGCTACAGTTATTTCCGTGGGGCTTACTCTCGATGGAGCAATGGATGTACCGAAAGGTCCTGATGATGTAGCCTGGTTTAGTCTTGGATCGCGTCCTGGGGAGAGTGGTAGTTCTGTTATTGCTGGACACTATGGCTGGGAAAATAATATACCGGCAGTATTTGATAATTTACATAAATTACGTAAAGGTGATAATTTATCAGTTGAAGATGAAAATGGGATTGTCACTACTTTTGTTGTTCGTGAAATTAGAATATATGGCAAAGATGATGTTGCCTCAGATGTGTTTGGTTCAGATGACGGTAAAGCACATCTTAATCTTATAACTTGTACAGGATGGAATAATGTGGAAAAAACTTTTTCCGAGAGACTTATATTATTTACCGATAAAGAATAATCAAGAAAGTAATTTAATCTGCATTGCAAAGATATACAAACAAAAAACGAGACTGGTAACTAAATTGGTTGGTGGTATAATAGAAACAAGGCTAGAATTAGCCTTGTTTTTAAATTTTTTAGTTAACCAATTAACCATATGAAATTAGTTTGTCAATTTTGTGGAGACAAAAACA
>Ga0208863_1002165_pt1 | contig 10563 bp, 10 predicted proteins | sample RifOxyD3_FD_184040 | JGI IMG/M metagenome (GOLD analysis project Ga0208863, IMG submission 184040) | Soil microbial communities from Rifle, Colorado - Rifle Oxygen_injection D3 (SPAdes) | ecosystem: Environmental > Terrestrial > Deep subsurface > Rock core/Sediment | place: Rifle, Colorado...
GGAGGTGAAAACCGGATATGTTAGGGCAATGGTGGGTGGCACTGATTTTGGCAAGAGCCAGTTCAATCGGGCGACTCAGGCTCGCCGTCAGCCGGGTTCGGCCTTTAAACCCTTTATTTATGCCGCCGGTCTTGAAAAGGGCATGACTCCGGCCACCATGCTTGTTGACGAACCGATTCAGTTTCGTGGTGCGACCGCAATGCAGTATTGGGAGCCAAAGAATTACAACAATAAATTTGAGGGACCCACTTCCTTCAGAAATGCGCTGGTGCATTCACGCAATATCCCCACCATCAAGATTTTGCAGCAGGTCGGAGTAGAGAGAACCATTGATCTGGCCAAGCGAATGGGGATTACCTCTCCCTTGGGTAAGAATCTTTCCCTGGCTCTGGGCACCTCTGATGTCTCTTCCCTTGAGCTAACCAGGGCATATGCTACCTTTGCCAACAGCGGCCAGATGCCTCAGGCTCTTTTTATCGTCAAGATTACGGACAGTGCCGGCAAGGTGCTGGAAGAACAGCGGCCAGCTTTCAGTGAGGCTCTTGACCCTCGGGTGGCTTATCAGATGACCCGACTTCTGGAAGGAGTTATTACCGACGGCACAGCCAGGGGCATAAGCAGTTTCGGGGCGCCAGCGGCAGGCAAGACCGGAACCACGGATCAGAACGTGGATGCCTGGTTTGTCGGTTTCACTCCAGAGTTGACGACTTGCGTTTGGATAGGGCACGATCAGAACACTTCCCTGGGCACCTCGGAAACAGGTGGGTTGGCAGCCGCGCCGATCTGGCTTGATTTCATGAATCAGGCCAAGACAGTTTACCCGGCGACTGGTAACTTCGCCGTCCCTCCGGGCATTGTTATGCTTCTTATGGATACGTCAGGTAAGCGCGGAACAAAGGTTGGTGGCGGTGTGTCTTTGGAAGCCTTCCGGGAAGACATTCCACCTTGGCCTTTGGAGCAGCCACGTTCAGAGGATCCTTGATTTTCTTTCCCATAAAAAAAGCCGTGTCGCCGGACATCGGCGACACGGCTTTTTTTATGGGATGGTTTTCTTTTAAATCACACAGCGTTTGTTGGGCACATTTTTCAGCTCGTCCTCAGCATGGTAAACCACACTAAAGGTTTCCCGCAGTTCCTTGATCATCGTCTCTTTCTGCTCGTCATTATCGATCATCACCCGGACAGCCACTCGTTTTTCCCCTTTCGGCGCATCTTCAAAAGAGGTGAGGATACTGATGATTCTGGCATTGAATTTGCGAAAACTTTCAATAACCTTGGTCACGGAACCGGCGACATCCGGCAGGTCGAAAACAAACTGGATGGCGCCATCCTTGATTCCCGTGCTGTGAATAAAGCCACGCAGCACATCGGTTTCGCTAAGCAGTCCGACAAGATGCCCAAGTTCATCCACAACGGGCAGGCCGGATATTTTCCCTTCCAACATGATCAGGGCGGCCTTTTCCAGGGTCTCGTCTTCGCTTAAGGTAAGAGGCTTGGCAGTCATCACGTCTTTCACCTTCATCTCCGACAACAGATAATACAGCTCATGGATATCCAGAGATGTCGTCTTTGAGGGAGAGGCGTCTTTTACATCCCGATCTGTGATGATCCCGATCAACTTCCCATGGGAAACTACCGGCAGACGGCGGATACTGTTTTCCTTCAAAATCCTGGTGGCCCGCATCAAAGAGGTGTTCTCTTCCACGGTCAGGACGTCTTTTGTCATCCAGTCTTTAATCAACATAAGGCTAAACCCTCCATATAATTGTCTGTCCAAACTCAACAAAGAGTGATTTTTGTTTAAACTGTCAAGATGCCATCCACAAACAGCATCTGTTTTTATAGAATATTCCTGTTGTTCTTGCAAGATGAAGTGTACCTGCCAAACAAAAAATCATCAGGAGAGAAAGAAGGTCGAAATCCATCCTTTTTTTACCTTGCTTAACTGCCCGTGAATCGGTAAAGGAGGGTATCTATCCAGGCAGAGACGTATTCCCTGAGAACATCTACCCAAGACCAGAAAAACTATCGCGAAAATATCTTTATGCCTTGCTCTATGACAGATGAGATCTTAGCCCGGATCATGGCCATGGCGGCCACCGAAGATTGTGTTTTTCTTGAGACCAGCAGGGTAACGGCTGAAGATTCGCACTCCTATTTTTTCCATCGGCCTGTGGCCCATCTTGTCTGCTACGCCCATGATGATCCGGCCAGGTTTTTTCAGCAGGCTGAAGATTTTCTGGCGGAAGGCCTATATCTGGCGGGTTGGCTCGGTTATGAGTTTGGCTATTTGCTTGAACCATCTCTGGCAAAGCGAATTCATCCAGATTCTGAAAAGCCCTTGGCCAGAATGGGTGTATTCCGCAAACCCCTTGTCTTTGCACCCAATTCAGGAGAATTGCCTGACGATTTCTGGCCTGATTCGTCCGCGACGCAGGTCTTGACGGATTATCGCCTCACCAATCTGCATCCTGACCTTTCGCAAACTGACTACATCGCAGCCCTGACCAGAATCAAGGCCTATATCGAGAGCGGCGACACTTATCAGGTCAACTTTACCCTGAAACTGCTCTTCGACTTCGAGGGCTCGCCAGAGACTCTGTATCAAGCGTTACGCCGCAACCAAAGCGTATCATTCGGCGCCTATCTCCGTTCCGGTGCTCAGCGTATCCTCTCGTTTTCCCCGGAGCTTTTTTTCAAGAGGACCGGCGAGCAATGCTTAGTTCGGCCCATGAAAGGCACCATTCAGCGCGGCCCGTATCCTGCGGAAGACGAGCGGCTGATCCAGTTTTTAAAAAGTGATGAAAAAAACCGCAGCGAAAATGTGATGATCGTCGATCTGCTGCGCAATGATCTTGGCCGCGTTTGCACCCCGGGAACAGTGGTCACCCAATCCCTGTTTGACATCGAAACCTATGAGACTCTGCACCAAATGACCTCCAGCATCACCGGCCATCTGCCTGTGGCGACCAAGATCGAATCCTTGTTCAGAGCTCTGTTCCCTTGTGGCTCGGTGACCGGTGCCCCCAAGATCAGAACTATGGAGATCATTCACGAGCTGGAGGGCGGGCCGCGCGGCGTCTACACTGGGGCCATCGGCTTTATCGCCCCCTCTGGTGAGGCAACCTTCAGTGTGCCGATCCGCACCATAGAACTCAATGGGAACAGGGGCGAAATGGGTATCGGCGCCGGAATCATTCATGAGTCAAATCCGGAGCAGGAGTGGCAGGAATGCCTGCTCAAGGGTCGTTTCCTAAGCGCTCCGGCTCCAGTATTTAGCCTTATTGAGACACTCCTCTGGCAGCCGGGCTCTGGCTATTGGCTCCTCAGCGAACATCTGGAGCGGTTGCTCGCTTCTGCCGCTTACTTCCGTTACCCTTTAAACCCGTCAAAACTCAAGAGACGACTTGACAGGTTGGCCCTGGATTTCTCCGCCACTCCCATGCGGGTACGGTTGACCCTGGCAAGGAACGGTCAGATTGATTTTGCCGCCAGCCCATGCCCAGCAGCGGTTTCCATCACTTGGCCGAGGCAGCAAATCTCCCAGTCCGAGTTGCCCAGAGTGATCTTCTCGACCCAGACCACTGATCCAAGCTCCCCGTGGCTCTTTCATAAAACCACCCTGCGCGAGCTTTATAACACCGAGCGTGAACTGGCTCTGGATAAAGGGTTTTACGAGGTGCTTTTTACCAACACCAGAGGAGAGGTAACGGAGGGCAGCATCACCAGCATCTTTATCAAGCAACGGGACGTTCTGCTTACTCCGGCCATGGAATGTGGGCTACTGCCCGGAGTTTTCCGTAGACATCTGCTGGCACATGCTTTCCTGCCGGTGCGGGAAGCCATCCTGACTCGCCGGGATATCGAGCAGGCGGAGTCTGTTTTTGTAGGCAATTCAGTACGCGGTCTGATCCAGGTCAGCCTTGCCTGAGTTACACCCACAGGGCATAAGTTTCGTTTGCACCCTGAAGGGTATAAAATCCGGCAAGCTGCTCACCTCAGCTTCACCCCCTGGCCAGGGCTCGAATAATATCCGTTTTGCCAATCACTCCCACCAGAGCGCCGTTCTTGAGCACCGGCAGAGTATGAACCTTTTTCTCTGCCATGATGGTGGCGATCTCATCCAGCGGAGTGTCTTCGCTGATGGTCACCGGCTCCCGGGAACAGATGTCCCCCACCGTGGCGGCAGTCATGCGGCGGATCTCCTTTTCCACTTTTTTGGCGCGATCCAGAAAGATCACCGAATCCAGAATGGAAATGGCAGTGGGGATATGAAACCTCTTGGCCTGATCCACCAGATCACTCTCTGTCACCACCCCGATCAGCTGGTCGTCATCGTCAACAACCGGCACCCCGTTGATGCGATGAGACCAGAGAATCCCAGCCAATTTCTCCACCGGCAGATCCGCTTTTACTGAAACAACCTTTTTCGCCATGATCTCTTTGGCAATCAGCATGAGTTCTCTCCAAAATCAAAAAATTAAGTAACGGGACTGCGTAATAAAAGCTGGGATGCCGGAGTGGTAATTTCGTACGGCAATCGCACCATATAAAAATTTAGCACCCCTGTTTCCGTCTTAGGTATCCGAAATCCAACACCTCCTGAAAAGCCGTGGGAATCTCCGTAGCCAACTCACTGGCCAGAAAACCAAAAGGCCGCCCGGATCGTACAATCAGGTCTCCGGCCAGACCATGGATATATACCGCCAGGCATGAGGCATCCCAGGGAGCAAGGCCTTGCGCCAGTAGGCCGCCGAGGAGGCCAGTCAGTACATCGCCCATGCCGCCTGCGGCCATGCCTGGGTTGCCTGTGGAGTTAATGGCCAGTCGTCCATCTGGCGCGGCAATGACTGTGGACGCCCCCTTAAGAACCAGATATATGCCATGGCGTTTGGCAAAATCTGTGGCCACAGTCCGCCGGTCGTTTTGGATTTCTAAGGTTGTAAGCCCAGTAAGGCGCGACATTTCTCCCGGGTGGGGAGTCAAAATCCTGGGGCCGGCGGTGGGCACCCCAACCTCTGCGGCTAATAGATTGAGGCCATCAGCATCAACCACCATGGGTTGCCGCAGTTCCCGATAGAGCTTGCGCAGCAAGTGTCTGGTTTCTTCCGCTGTACCCATACCTGGCCCAACGGCCACCGCCTCTTTGCCTTGGGCTGCCGCCAGTAGTAGATCATAATCGGTATCGGAAAGACAATGCTGCGAAAAAGAGAGGGCCGTGATCATGGCCTCGGGTAATGCTCCCTGCACCACGGTATTGAGCATCTTCGGCGTGGCAATGGTCACCAGGCCTGTTCCGGATCTCGTTGCTCCCAAACCGCAAAGTACTGCCGCTCCACCCTTGCCGAGCGAGCCTGCCAAGGCCAGCAGATGGCCAAAGGTTCCTTTGTGGGAAGTCAGGTCACGTTTTGGGATCAAACCCCTTACGGTGGCATGCACCAGCAGCTCAACCTGCACTCCGACCCGTGCGACAACCTCAGCCGGGATGCCGATGTCAACAATCTCAAGCAGCCCGATATACTCCTTGCCTGGCGGCTCAACCTGGGCAAACTTGGGCAGCCCGTAGGTGCAGGTGAGTCTGGCCCGCACACTGAGACCCTGGGGGATACCGGTGTCGCAGTCCAGTCCGGAGGGGATATCCACCGCCACTACCGGCAAGGAGCTGGCGTTAATATATCTGATGACTTCGGCAAAGATCCCGGTTAGTTGGCTGCGCAGGCCGGTGCCAAAAAGAGCGTCCACCAGAAGATCGCTCTTAGCGATCAGTTGTTCTACCCAGGACAGATCGTTTGTGCCAAGACAGATGTGCAACGGTATGGCCAGTTGCTTGACTCGCGCAAGATTTATTGCTGCATCTTCAGACAATTTTTCAAGGGGCACCAGACTTATCACCTGTGGCCTGGCATCCTGCTCCAGCAGAAGTCTGGCTATCACCAGACCATCGCCTCCGTTGTTGCCAGGCCCGATAAAAATCACCACCTTCCGTTTGACAAGCGGTCCAAAATGACGAGTCATCGCCGCCACCGTGCCGCGTCCGGCATTTTCCATCAACTCCAGGCCTGAGATGCCGGACACGCTGGCTAACTTGTCACAGAGCAGCATTTGTTCCGCTGTGGCAATCTTCATCTTGCACCCCCCTCAACGCCCGCCTTCAAGTAAAGCCGTCCTCCAAGACCAGACTTTCTTGGTATGATTCGCTGCAGACTGTGTTATTCTATCATATCCCGACAGACGAACCACTATTTTTCATACAGCTTAATCTGCTTGTAGCCAGACGGCAAAATCATCGCCAATCCAGGGCAGGATCAGGCTGATGCCCCGTAGCGCAAGCACTTACAGCCGAGAAAGATATTGCTTATTGTCATGCCGCTGGTATAGTATGGATCGTTTTTTGTGTGGAAAAATTAAGATAACGGCCCTCGTAGCTCAGGGGATAGAGCAACCGCCTCCTAAGCGGTAGGTCGTACGTTCAAGTCGTACCGAGGGCACCATCAACAATTTTATTTTCTGTTTTAATGCCACAGTCAAGCCTGCAGACGCAGATGGCATGTCAAATTTTTTCAGATCATTTTATCAAGGAGATATACCATGCAGAGATTTCTCGTACTTGCCAGTTTTGTCTTTTTTGCCCTCGGTTTGAGCGGTTGCGGCTACAACGCCATTCAGCAGAATGACGAAGCCGTAATCGCTGCCTGGGGCGATGTGGAAGCATCCTACCAGCGACGGGCCGATCTTATCCCCAATCTGGTGGAAGCGGTAAGAGGTTATGCGGCTCATGAGAAAGAAACGCTTACCGCCGTTACCGAGGCGCGGGCCAAAGTGGGCACTATTCAGGTAGGCGCCGAGGTGGCCAATAACCCCCAGGCTTTTGCCAAGTTCCAGGAAGCCCAGAGCGGCCTTTCCTCAGCACTTTCCCGCCTGATGGTGGTGGTAGAGAAATACCCCGATCTCAAGGCCAACCAGAACTTTCTTGATTTTCAACACCAGCTCGAAGGCACGGAAAATCGGATCAACGTGGCTCGGGTTCGTTACAACGAGGCGGTGCGGATCTTTAACATCTCTATCCGTACCTTCCCCAATAACCTGACTAACAATATGCTGCTCCAGCTGCCCCGCCGCGAGGCTTTCAAGGCGGAAGAAGGGGCGGCCAAGGCCCCGGCGGTAAAGTTTTAACCGATGCTGTTTCGCATGTGGCATGGGGTGCGGCGGTCCGGCTTGACTTTGGGATTTTCCCTCCTGCTGGGCCTCTGCCTTTTCTTGGTTAGTGATTCCAGTCCGGCTCTGGCACTGGAGGTTCCGCCAAACCAAGGGTATGTCACTGATCTGGCCGGGATGATTTCTCCGGAGGAGCGGCAAAGGCTTGCGCAGTTTCTCTTTGCCTTTGAACAATCAGACTCCACCCAGATCGCGGTATTGACTATTCCCTCGCTCGAAGGCGACGCACTGGAGGATTTCGGCATCCGTACGGTGGAAGCCTGGAAGGTTGGTCAAAAGAGCAAGGATAACGGGGTGCTGCTTTTAGTCAGCAAAGCCGAGCGCAAGGCCCGTATCGAGGTTGGCCGTGGCCTGGAAGGGGTTTTGACTGATCTTCTTGCCGGACGCATTGTTGATCAGGTTATAACCCCGCGTTTCAAGGCAGGCCAGTTTGACGAAGGTTTTGCCGCCGGAATTTCCGCAATCACCAGCGCCACCAGAGGCGAATTTCAGGGCATAGGCCAGGACTCCAGCCGGGCAGGGCGCAAAGGTGGTAAATCCTCGTTGTTCAATTATCTTATCTTCTTTGCCATCCTGGTTGGTTTTCTCGGGCGATTGAGCAAGCCGGTTGGCGCTTTGACCGGCGCGACGCTCCTGCCACTTTTCGCTTTTCTCGGTCTTTCTTCGCCGCTGGGTTGGCTGCTTCTCCTTCTGCTTATTCCTGCCGGAGCCCTGTTGGGCCTGCTGTTGCCAATTCTCTTTGCTAATGCTGGTTATGGCGGCGGATTTTATTCAGGCGGTGGCGGCTTTGGTGATGGGGGAGGTGGCGGCTTTGGCGGTTTTGGCGGGGGCGGATTTGGAGGCGGCGGCGCCTCTGGGAGCTGGTAAATGATGAAAGCAGAGACCTTTTTTACCGAGGCGGAAAATCAGCAAATCGCCGCGACCATCGCCAGGGTGGAGAAAAAAACCTCCGGCGAGGTTGTCGCCATGGTGGTTACCGCCAGCGACACCTATCCCGAGGCCACGCTCCTGGCAGGCCTCACTATCGGCGGTCTGGCCGCCCTCCTTGTCACCGACCTTTTTCTGGCCGACAGCCTCAGCCATTTCCTGCCTCTCATGATCGCCGGGATAATCGGGGTCAACGGCTTGGTCAAAATCCTGCCCCCGCTTCTCCGGCTGTTCATCCCCGACAGCCGCCTGGAGGCCCGGGTATCCGAACGGGCGCTCCGCGCCTTTTATGAGAAAAACCTCCATGCCACCCGCGACAACACCGGGGTGCTTTTCTTCATCTCCCTGCTTGAGCACAAGGTCTGGATTCTGGCGGACACGGGCATCTACCGGAAAATCTCCCAGGATACTCTGCTCACCTACGCCAACGACATCGCCATCGGCATAAAACAGGGGCAGGCCTGCGATGCCCTCTGCCTTCAGATTGAGGCGGTGGGGGATATCCTGGCCAGCAATTTCCCCGTCAAGTCTGATGACATCAACGAGCTTTCCAACGAGGTTCTTACCGGTTGACCATTCACCCATATGAGCTTCACCATGAATACATCCAGAGCAAACGTGCTTTTCTTATGTACCGGTAACTCCTGCCGCAGCCAGATGGCAGAGGGTTGGGGCAGGCATTTCCATTCGAACCGTTATGAATTTTTCTCAGCCGGAATTGAAAAACACGGGCTTAATCCTCTGGCCGTTAAGGTCATGGCCGAGGCCGGGGTCGACATCAGCGGCCATAGTTCGAAGCTGCTCTCCGAACTGGAGCCCACCACCTTTGACTACGTGATCACAGTCTGCGACCAGGCCAACGAGCAATGCCCATTTTTCCCCGGTAAGGCAGTAAAGCTGCACCGGGAATTTCCCGACCCGCCCCGTCTTGCCCTAAGCGCGGTCAACGAAGAAGAAGCCATCGGCCATTACCGCGCTGTCCGAGACGCCATCCGGGAGTACATAGTCACCTTGCCTGCCGTCCTTGGTTCCATAGGAGCTCATTCCATTTCTAAACCGAAGATTTAATCATACAGTAGGGGCACTACATGCCGTGCCCTTATTCCCTTGACGGGAGAGATTATGGAAAAATGCTCTTTTGCTTTAGAAATGGAATAATACCCACATGGTGTTCAACAGGTAGCAGGTTCTCCACGTATCGGTTTGTCTATATTATTAGGGCCAGTTTCCAATATAATGCAGGAAAAACAAGGCAGGGGGCAGTTGATTGAATATGTTTGAAGAGCAGGAAATATTTCAGTGTCGTCAATGTGGTCATTGCTGTCAGGGCGAAACTACCGTCTCTTTGACTGCGGATGACCTGGAGCGTCTGGTCGCCTATCTTCATTTGCCGGTTGAGGTGGTGAAAGAACGGTATCTGCGGATTACCGGCGAGGTGGTACAGATGAAGACGGTGGGCGGCCATTGTATCTTTTATAACGAAGGCTGCACGGTGCACTCCGGCAAGCCGTGGCGTTGCACGCAATGGCCCCTGCATCCGAGTATGCTTAGCGACCAGAATAATTTTGAGGCCATTCGGCAGTCTTGCCCCGGAATTAAAGGGGAAATGGGCTATGAAGCATTCCGGGTCAGGCTTGCGGCGATTTTGGAGCAAAAGCAGCACCAGGAAAAACAGGCAAAGGGGTGAAGATCATTCTCCCGCTCCTGGGTAAAACCAGGGAGCAATACCTTGCTGCCGGCATCGATGATTTTGCCGGGCGTCTAAGGCGTTTTGCCCAGCTTGAATTGCCGTTGCTCAAAGAAAAGAAGAATGCGACCAAAGAAGATACGGCGCGGCAGCAAAATGAGGAGGGGCAGCTTCTTCTTGGCAGTGTGCCGCAATCAGGCGGGGCCGCCAGGGTGGTCGCCCTTGCCCCGGCAGGCCAGCAACTCAGTTCGGAAGAGCTGGCGGAATTGCTAAGCCGTTGGGAAGATCAGGGGGTTCGGGAGATTGCCTTTTTGATCGGCGGTCCTACCGGACTTGCTTTGGAGCTGATCTTGAAGACGGATTATGTGTTGTCACTTTCGCGGATGACCTTTACCCATGAAATGGCCCGTCTCTTGGTGCTTGAACAATTGTACCGGGCTTTTTCCATCAAGGCTGGCACCGGATATCACAAATAAGGCAAGAAAGCATTCATGCAGGTTAAACTGCGCCTGCAGAACGTGCCTGCGAGAACTATACAGGTTGCCAAATTGCCTGTTTCTGTAGTATGTTAGCGTTCCTATTTTGTTTTAGTAAATAATGGGGTTTACCCTAACAAGGAGTCATAATGAAAAAGGTCCATAAGGATTTTCAGGATGTGTCAAGTCTGGAGCTGGCCCGTTTTGCCGCCCTGGCAGCCCTGGATAAAAAAGCGGAGGACCTGGTTGTTCTTGATG
>Ga0208863_1002166_pt1 | contig 10559 bp, 8 predicted proteins | sample RifOxyD3_FD_184040 | JGI IMG/M metagenome (GOLD analysis project Ga0208863, IMG submission 184040) | Soil microbial communities from Rifle, Colorado - Rifle Oxygen_injection D3 (SPAdes) | ecosystem: Environmental > Terrestrial > Deep subsurface > Rock core/Sediment | place: Rifle, Colorado...
TTATCGCTGGTCAAGCTATCGCGCCAATGCGCAGGGCGAAACCGATACGCTGGTGCAACCCCATCCGCTATATACCGCGCCGGGCAGTGATACGACTTCCCGGCAAGCCGCCTACCGCGAGTTGTTTCGCTATGCGCTGGAACCCGGTTTGGTGAATAAAATTCGTCACGCCACCAATGGCAATTTCGCATTGGGAAAAGAACGATTCGCGTCGCAAGTGGCGACGATGATAGGGCGACGCGCATCTCCCGGACAATCTGGACGACCTCGCAAGCTTATAAAACCCGACCCTGCCAAGTTATTTTAAAAACCGTGGTCTGTCCCCGGTTTACCCACGGTTTACCGTTTCTCGCAAAAAAACCCTGCTCATCTCTGAACAGGGTTTTTTGCCACAGCATCACATGCCCTTTACCGCAGTGAAAAACTCAACTAACGTGCATGGGAAAGTGACCACCCCTGATAATGAAACCAGCCATGCGCGAGTTTCGTTAAAAGCAACCGTTAAGTGGACATCTCGGTGAGTATATTCTTCAGCCAACTCTGCGCATACACGGCTTCCAGCTCTGACAAATCAGGCGAGACCCCCACCGAACCTGCCACTGCTTCAATCGCGTTCTTTTCCTTGTTGACCGCATACACACCGGCAACACTGACCGCTTCCTTGGCCGACAGGAAGCTGTAGCAAGTGTTAACGCCGGACATCTCGGTCGTCTCCTTGCCATTGATCAGCGCAACGATATTGGTTGCACAGATTTTGGCTTCCGAGTTGGCCGAGTATCCGGATTTAGGCATCGCGCCCGCACTGGAAGAGTCACCGATAACGTGAATGTCCTTCTGCAGGGTGGATTCAAAAGTCGTCGGATTGACCGGGCACCACTTCTTATCGGTTCCGACCAGACCCGCAACATGCGCGATATGACCGGCCTTCTGTGGAGGAATGATATTGATCACATCGCCCTTCACTTCTTCGATCCCCTCAATCAGCACGGACATGTTCTTGTTGTCCACTTCCGTGACTTTCTTGGCAGGACGGTAATCAACGATGCCGTCATAGTGCTTCTTCCAGCCTTTCAGGAACAAACCCTTCTTGGAGACGATATCCGGATTGGCATCCAGCACGATAATCTTGGAACCGGGTTTGTTTTGTTTGAGGTACATGGCGATCATGCTGGTACGCTCATACGGGCCGGGGGGGCAGCGGAAAGGTGCAAGCGGGATAGAAAGCACAACCGTGCCACCCGGCTTCATCGCTTCCAGCTGTTTCCTGAGCAGCACAGTCTGCGGACCCGCCTTCCAGGCATGAGGCATGATTTCCGGATCGTAATTAGCGATTTCATCGGTACGGAACTCAACACCGGGTGACACCACCAGACGATCATACTTAAACACGCCTTTACTGGTCGTTACCGTGTGCGCCGCCGCATCGATACCGGTAACTTCAGCCTGAACCACCTTAACGCCGTGATTAGCGGCCAAGCCATCGTATTTGATGGTCAGAGAAGTCAGATCAGGCAGGATGCCGCCCAGATACAGATTGCTGAACGGGCATGAGACATAATGATCGTTGCGTTCGATCAGCGTTACCTCGATATTGTGATCCATCATGCGGATATATTTAGCCGCGATGGTGCCGCCATAGCCGCCACCGATCACCACCACCTTGCGCGCCGTGCTTTCGGCGACCGCAGGTTGCGTTGCACACCCGGCAAGACCGACTGTCGCTGCACCAGCACCGAGGAGCTTCAGGAAATTTCTGCGTTCCATAGTCATGTTATCTTTCTCCTAGTTATTTCTGGCTGGCGTAGAAATGAGCCACTGCATCCCAGTCTTCACTGGTCAATGACTTCACCTTCTCCGCTTTTTTATCAGACATCTTGCGCTTGCCGCTTTGGAACTCGCTCATCTGAATCTGCAAATACTTGAGCCACTGACCGGCAACAATCGGCGTATCCTCTTCAAACTCTTTACCATTTTCCAGGTGACAACGTTTGCAGGTATTGGCGTAAACGGTTTTACCCTTGGCGACCAGAGCCGCATCGACCGCAGAAGTCTGATTTTGCGACTTCTGCGCCGCAAAGAAATCCGCCATCAACACGATCTGCTCGTCGGTGTAGCCCTTGGACAAACGTCCCATTACCGTTGCAGGACGTTCACCGCTCTTGAATTTTTTCATCGCATCGATGAAAAACACCTTCGATTGCCCAGCCAGACTAGGCATGCTCAAACCTGCACTGACACCATTGGTGCCGTGACATCCGCCACACGCATTAGCCAACATCGCCGCGCTGGGCGGTGCGGCATGCACTGTAGTCGAAACAGCCATGGCAGCGAGAGCCAAGGCCAGTCCACCCCATTTTATTCTCATGCTTTACTCCTCTCTTATTGTTAAACGCTCCCCAAAGCGGGTATGGCTGCTACAACACTTAAACTACTTCACTGCTTTACTGCTTTACTGCATTAAAATCAGCGCCGGCATTATCAAGCCCAAGCGAATAACCCAACGAAACATGATGGAAGCGCCCGTCCGCGTAATCGTCATGGATGGCAAAACCTACGTTATAGAGTCTGCCTGCCGCAATGGTGTGGTCACCCTTGCTGCCAGCTGCCAGAGTGCGCTCGAAAACAACCGTCCAGTGCGTGCCCGTTTTCTTGCCTTCAGCCTTGATCAGACTGCTGCCGCCGCCCATATGGCGCGACTCCAGCACATAACCGTCGATTGCTTTAACCCCTTTGGCACTACTGTATTGGATCAGATCCATAAACTTGCCGCTCTTGAGCAATTCATCGATTTCGGCATCCGATTTAAGCTTATCCCAGCCGCCGCGCGATTTTCCGTTGATCTCCATCGCAGTGCGAGATTCCTTGAGGTACTTGGTTGCACCTTCATCCCAGCCCATAGACTTTGCCTTGGCATGAGTCTTGGCACCGTCATTGGCATCCGGCATGCTGCGCAGGTCTTCGTGACAGGTCGCCCAGCAACCGCCACGGTCCGCGAACTCGACTTTGCTATCGTCAAACATGACGGTCAGCTTCATGTCGTTCTTGGCATCCATCTTCTTATCGCCACCGCTCTTGGGCGTATCCCAGTCGAATTTCAGATAGATTTTATTGCCGTCATGCGCAGCCTGAACGGAAACAGGAATGGAGCCGACCTTACCCTTGGGAACGGCAGCGTCCAGCGGCTGACGCATATTACCGACCGGTTTTCCGGCGGCGATCTTGTCGCCGATTTCAACTGCATCGGTATCGTGACACTTGGTACAGGCACGTTTCTTGTCCGTCACCTGATTGGCAGCGGAGTGATCCTTTTTATTCAAAATCCACTCAAGCCCGGCCTGCCCCGGATAAAACACAGGCACTTTAGCCGCTGGCACTTTGCTCCAATCGGGCGCAGCAAATACAGGCCCTGCCAACATCACACTCATCACTGCCACTGCTATCTTCTTCATTATTCAACTCCCCTCAAGTTTACCCAAGACCGGCAGAATCTGCCGCGTCCTCTACTTTGCAGCCTTGGCCGCTTCCTCTTCTTCCAGCAAATGATGCACCGCCTTGTGAGCAATGCCTTTATGACATTCGATGCACGTTATCTTATCTTCCTGCGCTTCTTCATGCTTTATCTGCGAACGGGACTTCTGCTTATCAAGATCCATAGTCGCAAAATTGTGGCAGTTACGGCATTCCTTGGAGTCGCGGCTCTTCATCCGCTCCCAGACGCGTTTGGCCATTTCCAGCCTGTGCGCCTCATATTTTTCAGGCGTATCAATGACGCCAGTGATATGACCGATGATATCGCGGGCTGCAATAACTTTTTGCAACGATTTATACATGTAATCGGCGGGATTTTTACCGCTGGCGACGTGACAATCTGAACAGTTCACCGTGGTGCCGCTACGATTCTTGTAGTGAACCGTTTTCTTGAGCTCTTCATAAGGTATGGTCATTTCATGACAGGAAACGCAAAACTCGGTGCGATTGGTCCATTCCATGGCGGTATTGAGACCTCCCCACATAAGGATACCCAACGACATGCCAACAACAAGGAGCGCAAGCAAGGAATATTTCGATGGGCTCATCAATTTTTTCCACCACCCCTTGCCAGATGATTGCTTGTTCTGTGTATCTTCAGCCATTCTTAACACCCCCTTAGTAAAAATCGTATATAATGCAACTCTAATATAGTTGTAGCGCCAGTAAAATCGTCACGATTCGTTCTTATAGAATCAAAGCCAAATTCGACAAAAAATGGCGCGGAAAATTTTTGCCATTTAATCCTTCTATTTTCCTGCTGTCCATAACCATTCAGTGCAGACAAATAACCCTAATGGGTTACAGGAACATCTCACCTTTGTGAAAACCGCCGAATTAACACACCAGCAATTGAATTTCGCAAGCAACTCAGCACGTGCGCGAAAAACCGTTGCTAAAAACGACCGTACAATCCGCCTGTCTGCCGGCAGGCGAACAACCGCTTTTTAAGGATGATTTGAAATATTTTTACAACCGCTATCAGTCTCAAAACGCTGACAGTTTAAGCAATCGACAAGGCGCATCAGGGTCACGCAAGCGCACCTCCGCATAGATGACGACCAGCGCCTGTTCTTCGTCGGCGTAAATGTTATCCTGACCTATGTATTCAAACAGACCTGATTGCCTCATCACCTCTAGCACCTGCTTCTTCAAGCCGCTGAACACCACCCGTATGCCGTTCGCGCGCAAGCGCTCGACGACGTGATGGATGACTTCATCGCCCGAGGCATCCAGTTGATTGATGCCGTCGGAGACGATCAGCAAATGGCTGGATCGCGGACTAGCCGAAACGGCTTCCAGTATGGTGTCTTCAAAGTAGGAAACATTGGCGAAATACAACGAACCATCGTAGCGAATAGCGACCACACGCTCGCTGCGCGGCAAATTATTGACGTTGACATCGCGCAGCGTCCCGTCGTGATAGCGACCGAGGATGGCGACACGCGGCGTCATGGTGCGATACAGATACAGCACGATCGCCAACCCCGCTCCCACCATGATGCCGTTATCCAGGTGCGGCGCGGAGGCCAGCGTCGCGACAAACGTCACCCCGGCGGCGATCCCATCGTGCTTGTGGGTATGCCATGCGTGGCGCATCGCCTTGAAATTAATCAGTCCCACCACCGCCATCATGATCACCGCCGCTAACACAGCCTGCGGCAGGTGGTAGAGCATCGGTGTCAGAAACAACAAAGTGAGCAGCACAAACAACCCGACATAAACATTGGACAAGCCGGTTTTAGCGCCTGAATTTAAGTTGACCGCCGAGCGGGAAAACGAGCCGCTGACCGGGAATGACTGACTAAAACTGCCGAGCAGATTAGCCAGCCCCTGCCCCACCAGTTCCTGATTGGGGTCTATCCGATCGCGCGTCTTGGCGGCCATCGCCTTGGCGATCGAGATCGCCTCCATAAAACCTACCAGCGCAATCACCAGCGCACTGGAGAACAGCGCGGACACCGCAGCCCAGCTAAAATCAGGCAGTGCCAGCTCCGGCAAACCGGCAGGAATCGCGCCGACCACTTCTCCCCCACCGATCAGTTTCAACTGTCCCTGATGCACTTTCCCGATGCGCCAGCGATGCCCGTCCGATTTCGCACCGGCTGGCACCGCTCCCGTCAGGTACAGCCTAGGCTGGCCATCCTCGCCCGTCACCTGTTCGAAGATAAATTTGCGCAGCGAACGGCTGTTTTTACGATTTTCATTCTCTGCGTTACCCAGCTCCAGCTGCAGCAACTCGATTTCATAGCGTACCGCCGCAATGCGCTGCCCGTTACTATCCTGCTGTTTGATCAACTTCAATTCAGCAACATGCTGTGCTATATGCCCATTCAAAACAGCGATCCGCTTTTCAGTATTCATGAATTCAGCGGCCAGCAGGGCAACTTCGCCATCCATGATGTACTCCACCCGACTGGTGCTGTTACGTTCGAAGCCTGTCGACCAGCTCACCAGCGTCGTTAAACTGACCGCAATTAACACGCCGGGCAGTTTAGGTGCAAACTTCTTAAATCCCCACATGATGGCAAACGCAGAAATACCCATCAACAGCGTGGGCCAGTGCGTCTCACCTAGCTGTTGCAGCACACCCCAAATATCGTTGATAAAATGCTCGCTGCGCCCCATAGCCACGCCGAGCACTTTATTGAGTTGCGACAGGCCGATAATGATCGCTGCGGCATTGGTAAAACCGACGATCACCGGATGTGACAAAAAGTTAACAACCACACCGAGCTTGAAAACACCCAGTGTGAGCTGCATCAACCCCACCATCAGCGCCATCAGAATGGCCAGTGAGATGAACTGAGCAGAACCGGAGGAGGCCAGCGGGGCCAGAGCAGAAGCAGTGAGCAGAGAGACGACAGCGACGGGACCTGTCGCCAACTGAGCCGAAGAACCCCAGAGGGCGGCGATAATGCCGGGCAGGAAAGCCGCGTACAGACCATAATAGGCGGGCAAACCTGCCAACTGTGCGTAGGCCATCGATTGCGGTATCAGCACCAGCGCCACGGTCAGCGCCGCAATCATGTCTGCCTTAACGATAGCGCCACGCAGGGCAGATTTCCCCCAGGAAAGGAAAGGCAAAAATCGGTAAAAAGCAGACATCCGGACTCCCTTCATTCAACCTTAAAAAGCTGTTTTCCACCCGTCTGCCGACAGGCGGGCAGATTATATGAATTAACGCCGATTAAACAAATAGTTGCATATCAAAGCGGATTCACCGTTTCGGTGACATAAGCGCATTTTGTAACTTGTTGTTAATCTGCGTAATCTGCCTGCCTGTCGGCAGACAGGCGGATTGAACTGCCGTTTTTAGGCTCAAAAAAAACTGCCGCGCCGCTACCCGTCAGAAGGATAACGACAATATTAAGCTAAGCGCCCGATTATCTGTAAGTCTACAACGACAGTCAACGATCAGAATCTGACCGCAGCTCCCCGTCCGGCAATTCATTCTGACACTCGGCAAAGATACGAACAGTACATTTTTTACAAATTTCAGGATCCAGCGTGGAATAAACCGGTCTGATCCAGTTCGACATCACAGGGAAGAAACCGCCAGCGCCGATGTCGTCCAGCTTATCAGACTGACGCAGAAATTTGTAAATAGAATGCTTGCAGCGGTAGAAGTACAAACCACCGCCCATTTTGCGGCGGCGCCGCGCCTCCTGCGCCAGCATTTCCGCACCTGCCACATCGACGAAGTTGATACCGCTGGCCACCACCAGCACGGTCTTGATCTGAGGTTCCTCCTCGTCTATCTGTTGCAGCGTGCGCTGTACATGATCCACCGCACCGAAAAAGATCGCGCCATTGATACGCACGATGCGCATCTGCGGGCATTCGATGTGATCCTTGGCGCTCACAAAATGATAGGCGCCCTCTTCCTTGGCTGGCACCGCCGCATCGATAGACGGCTTGGAAACGCGGAACAGGTAGATGGCGAGCGACAGCAGAATACCGAAGAAGATACCCTTTTCCAGATCGACCAGCGTACCTAACAGCGTCACCCACAGTATCACCGACTCGGCACGACTGCTCTTACCGATGGAGATGATGTGGTGAAAATCGATCAAGCCCCAGGCGACCAGAAACAGGATACCGGCCATCGCCGCTGTGGGCAGATAGGACGCCAGGGGCGCGACCAGCAGCAGCACCAGCAACAAAAAGATCGATGCAAATACGGTTGCCAGCGGGGTTTGCGCGCCCGCTGCGTAATTAACCCCGCTGCGGTTGAACGAGCCGCAGGACGCGTAACTGGAGAAGAAACTACCGACTAGATTGGACAGTCCTTGTCCGATAAACTCCTGATTGCCGTTGATCGGCTGCTCGGATTTGACCGCAATGGAACGGGCAATGGAGACGGCCTCGGTCAGCGACAACATGGTCACCACCAGCGCTGGGAACAACACCTTGTGCAGTGTTGTGTAAGAAAAATCCGGCATGGACAGCGGCGGCAGATTGGCAGGCAAGGCGCCTACGGTCTTGATCTGCGTCACATCCACACCGTATTTACTGTTGATTAAATAGGCGACGATACTGCCTATGATCATCGCCACGATCATATAGGGCAGTTTGGGGATGTATTTTTTGGCAAAGATACCAACCACCAGCGTGATGGCGCCCACCGTCAGCACGTACAGATTGATCTGCCCGAACTGCAAAAAGAATTGCTCGATCACCACGTGGAACGGTGCTCCGCGTACTATATTGATTCCGAAGAAATTTTTAACCTGACTCGCCGCAATCAGCATCGCAGCGCCAGCGGTAAAACCGATCACCACCGTGTGCGAGATGAAATTTACCAGCACCCCCATGCGCGCCAGTCCCAGAATCAGCTGAAATAAGCCGGTCAAAAAGGTCAGCGTCAGCACCATACTGATAAATTGCGGTGAACCGGGTTCCGCCAGCGGACTGATCGCGGCAAACACCGCAATGGAAATCGCCGTAGTAGGACCCGACACCAGATGCCAGCTCGAACCGAACAGCGCTGCGACGATCGCGGGCAACATCGCCGCATACAGACCGTACTCCGGCGGCATCCCGGCGATGGTAGCGAACGCAACGCCTTGCGGCAGCACGATCAGCGCACCGGTCAACCCCGCGATCAGGTCAGCACGCGTGCTTTGCTTGTTAACCCTGTACCACCAGCGCATGAAAGGGAACAGGCTGTAAGTCCAGGGTTTCGTTGTACGCCGAGCACTCACTAGATTAACCTATCGTCTGATAATAAAGGTTCTGGGGGTGATTCGCCTGCGCAAAGAAGAACCAGCGCTCAACCATCAGTCCAGACAACTGCAATACAAAGGTCAGGCCCAGCAATCCTGCACTGCTCTGACTCACCGACAGCAGAACCAGCGGCAGCAAAAACGCCAGGAACAAAAAGGTCGGTTTAATCTGCTTCAGAAAAGCATCGGTCTTGCCGTGGAAGAATTCACGGGTATTGAATGAACCACCCATAGAGCCCTGCGTGCGCTGGGTGATATAAGGGTGTTTCACACCGATCGCCGTTTGCAGCGTAGAAGTAGGACGCAAGCGCGCGTTGCGCACCAGCGAGGCTATCCGGCCAGCCAGCGCCAGCACCGTGATAATGATCGCCCAGCCGCCAAAGAAGCGAGCTTCAGTAGGTGCTGACAGGGCGGCGTAAAAAGCGGCCAGCGTGAAGCCCGACGCACCGCCCATCAGGATATAGTTGATCACGGTCAACGGTGAGTGCCACTCGCGCAGAAAACGCAGACACGCGTAGATCATGCCGGTACAGACAAACAGCACGAAAGCGAGCAATGTGCCGACAGTTCCGACCAGCACCGACAGATCGATCACCAGTCCGCTGGGCAGGGTGATCACTTCGGGGCGCATGCCAGCTAAGTGAACCACCGAGTATAAAAAGGTGATCCCCATAAAGGCGGGCAAAGCGATGACTTCACGCGACAGCCAGGAAGTACGCCATTGCGTCGCCGAGCGCCAGGCGCGTTCCGGGCGTCCCAGGTGGAACACGGAAGCGATCAGCCCGCCGATCAGAAACAGCAAGGCCAGCACGCCGCCATAACCGTAGAAAGCGTCCGACTGCATGGGCAACAAGCCGAACAGTGAATAGGATTGATGGGTGAACAGCGCGAGAAACAGGCCTTGCCCCGCGCCTATCAGTGTCGTCAGAAAAATTACAGAGAATGCAGGTTTCATAATATACAGTTACCAGGCAGAAACATCGTCCATAGAAGACTCATCCTTGCCGGGTTTCGGCAGGTGACCTTCCACTTTGAACGGATTATCCGCGCGTTCGAGCTCATCCTTATGTATCTTGAGGTGAGTCTTGCGACGCGGCAGGTAGTGATTCGACGGGTGCGTACCCCATTCCGGCATCAGCGCATAACCGCCATCTTCGCGTATCGCCTTCGACACCACCGATTCAGGATCGTGGATATCGCCGAACAGACGCGCACTGGTCGGACACGCCTTGACACAAGACGGTTTGCGATCGATTTCAGCCAGCGACATATCGTAGATGCGATCGACGCACAGGGTGCATTTCTTCATTACCTTGGCTTTTTCGTCAAACTCGCGCGCACCGTACGGGCACGCCCAGGTGCAATATTTGCAGCCTATGCACTTGTCATAATCGACCAGCACGATACCGTCTTCCTTGCGCTTATAGGAGGCACCGGTCGGGCACACCGGCACGCAAGGCGGATCTTCGCAATGCAGACAGGATTTGGGGAAATGCAGCGTCTCGCTGTTGGGGAAGTGGCCGATTTCAAAGGTTTGTACGCGATTGAAAAAAGTCCCGGTCGGATCGGCGCCATAAGGGTTTTCATCGCACAAGGGACCGGCTGAGCCGGAGGTGTTCCACTCCTTGCAGCTGGTCACGCAAGCATGACAACCCACACAGACATTTAAATCGATAACGAGTGCTAATTGGGTCATTTTGCGCCCCCTCTCATCTTGCCGCCAAAATAGGTCAGCCAGCTCGGATGTTCTTTCATACCGGGATATTTCTTCATGGGTTCAAATTGCGGCGAAGACTGTTCAGG
>Ga0208863_1002167_pt1 | contig 10556 bp, 12 predicted proteins | sample RifOxyD3_FD_184040 | JGI IMG/M metagenome (GOLD analysis project Ga0208863, IMG submission 184040) | Soil microbial communities from Rifle, Colorado - Rifle Oxygen_injection D3 (SPAdes) | ecosystem: Environmental > Terrestrial > Deep subsurface > Rock core/Sediment | place: Rifle, Colorado...
ATAATCGGAGCGAAGATAAATCGGAAATCCGTACCGAAAATAACTGTTCCTATTTTGGTGACGATATCTCCAATAGTCGAACCAGTATCTCCTGCAAGAACGAGAACTCCGAGAAAAAGGAGAAACCATCCAACAATAGTATTTTGAAGCTCGTGCGTCCAAGTCGGTCGGGATTTTTTAGTCTTTTTTTTCGCCATGAGGAGAAGTAGTTTTTAAAAATATGCTTGTATTCTTTTAAAAATCAAATGGTTTTGGATTTTTTGAATTCTCCGAAACCTGCGAAACTCAACCATCCCGATTAATCGGGATGGGGATTCGGACACGATCTCGGTTTCTCCGAAATACAAAAAATCCAACCCAAAACCCTATTTGATATATTATGGAAAAACAGGTAATTACCGCTTTGATTATAGGGAAAAATAGGAAAAAGCAAGAAAAGGATTTGGCAGAATGGAATTATCGGTATAATCGGATTCATTACATTGTCACGCCTTTCTATGGATATCCTTATCGTTTGTCTGTTTATTCTGCTTATTGGTTGAATCTGATATACTATTTTTCTCCTCCAAAAAAGACAGGAGGGTGGAAGTTTCAATGAAAAACTTCTGCTCTTGGAACGGGACAAAACCCGTTTGACAGAGACGAAAATTCGACTCGAAACCGAACTGGATAAAAAGTCCGAAGAGCTCGGAGAGTTGAAGAGTGACGTGAAGAAAATATCCAAAGAACGAGACGAACTTGCCGGGAAATATGAAACGCTTTCATTTGAAAAAACAGAGCTTCAATCCACACGGAAATACCTCGAAAAAGAGCTCGGAGAAACCAAAGATACGCTCGCTCGCCACGAAGCCGAGGAAATCCGGAAACAGAAAGAATTCGAGCAGCGTATCCATAAGCTTGATAGTGCTGAAAAATCTCTCTCGGATGAACGGCAGCGTATTCGTCGGGAAGACGAGGAAGCACAAGCGAATATCCTCGAGGAACAGACTCGTATTTGGAATGACCATGAACAGATAGTTCTGTCCCGTTTGCGTGAAGTTTGTCAGAAACCCGCCATCGGTTTCATACTCCATGATAATACGACTCTTCCATCCGTTTTTACGAAACTCAAACCCGACGCGATCATACTATTTCTCGGACAATATGTTGTGTTCGATGCGAAGAAGTCTAAGAGTATCCGAACCTATATTCCTGAACAAGTGAAGTCTACTGCTCGGAAATACAAAGACATTCCAGAAATCTACCGGACCGTGTTTTTCATAGTTCCGAACAACGAACTTCAGGAATTGAAGACGCTGAGTTTCGTCGAGGAATGATTCACTTTCTTTGTCATATCGCCAGAATCTATAGAACCAATTCTCGCGAGTCTCCGAAAGATTTCCGAGTATGACACAATCGCTGATTTTGACCCACAGGATCGTGAAACGATTGTGAATCTTATCGCCAACTATGACCGACATATTTCCCTTCAAAATGCCGCAAATATTCTTTTTACCCGCGAATCCATCGGGCTCATGAACTCCAAAGATGGACTTCATCCAGAGATTCAGAAAGAGATTATAAACAAGAAAGAAGGAATGCGAACCAAAAAACTAAATGAAGCTGATCTGAAGAAAATCGCCCAGAGCATAAACGAACAGGAACGGCAGGTGGACGCACTTCTAACACCGAAAACGGCTATAAGTAAGAATGAAATGGACGAAGTAAAAGGAGTTCTGGAAAAGAGAGAATAAAGAGTAAATCCCATAAAAAACCTTCCAAATTTGGAAGGTTTTTTATATTTAAATCACAGGAGTTGGTTCCAGAAGGCTGCTGATAGTTTTGGCAACAACTTCTTTTTCATTCTCTGTCGTTTTCTCTGTATCTTTTTTCATAAAAACATCGAAGTCATTCAGAACAAGTTGTTCGTATTCAGGTTCTTCGAGTTTTTTTACATCCCGCCATGTCGGTATGGAAAATCCTCTTCGTTGCAAATCCGACATATATGTTTGTTTCTCAATCTTCGTTTTTCCATCATTACCTTTGTCCGCCCAGTCAGCACCAACTCTTTGCAAGATAGTATTATAGAAGGCTTTGTGGTATTCTTTGTATCGTTTTTGTTGAAAAACCCTGTTTTCTTCCGGATCTTCCGTCACTTTGATATCTTTGATGTTATCGAGAGATTTGAGATACCCTTCCCACATAGTGACGGTTCCTTTATCATCCCCGATAGTTCCCGGTCCTCGATCTACTCTTGCATTTTTCAGATACATTTCTGGATTCCAGGCATATCCTGATTGATTGTAATCATACACACCGTTTTCCAGTTCATCCTGATTGAATTTCTCTATCGCTTTGGTATCGTCCGTGTAATTATTTATATAGGAACCGAGTACTTCCCGTGTTTTCGGATCCGGATCGTGTTCTGCTTTATAGAGAACATCAGGATCCTGGGACATAATCAATTTCTTATGAAGTTCCGGACCGTATGTACTCCAGAAGCTGCGGATGGCAGCCATGGAATCTCCGACATTCGTACTTCGTGCAGATTCCACTTTTTTATAAGCAGCTTCCATATCAACATTCCCTTTACAGAGAATTTTTATCGTTTCTTGAAAAGTTGTAAGTTTCTCTGGAGTAAACAGAGATGTAAGTGCGGGATATGGATGTCCTCCTCCATAAAATTCGTTCTTCAACGCATCCAATTGACTTCCATGAAGACGGGTGGAAATATTGGAAAGAGCGAGATAAATCGCTGGCTCATGCATTTTGTGCGCTGGTCCTCACTTCGACCAAACTTTTTTCATAGCACCGATCGCGTTCGAATATTCTCCTCATTCGAATTTCTCGTATACCCAGTTGAGTCGTCCATCGAGAGTTCCGAACATTCCTGCTTGCATTTCCCCGGAATCACCTTCACCTTTCATTCCATCAGCCCACCCTCTCTTGATATCGAGCCAGAGATTCCAGTCTACCTGATATCCTCCTGCTTTCCCTCCTATAAATTGAAGATAACTCTCTATGAGAAATTCTTCTCGAAAAAGGATACCCTTGTCTTTACATTGTTTCAAAGCCCTCTGAACATGCTCATTATTTTTGCTGTATTTCGTTCCACTCAGTCTTTCGAAAAAGAGAAAAGAACCCTCTAATCATTTGAGTGGTTTCCCGACATAGAGATTTCCATGTTTCTTGAGCATAGCAAGAATAGCCGCTTGAATCTCATAACCGTGAGAACCTTTGTTTAGAAGAATATGTTTTACCTCCTCTTGTCGCTCCCCAGAAGGAAGTCCACTCAAGTCTTTTACCATTTCTTCCATAAGTTCCTTACTTTTCCCATGTACTTTATTTCGGAGTTCACGCATCGTTGCTTCATTGAGACCAAGTTTCTTACCGAGAGCGAGCTGAAATTCTGCAGCATGGGTTTTTGAACCGTGTTCAAGTTTGTGCTTAAGAAAATCGACGAGGTTTTTCGCACCCGTAAACATATCGTGAATACTGGGATTTCCCATGTATTTCTTGAGAGGATCATTATGAAGATGTGCTTCTTTGGTATTTCTCTGTTCAGGTGCAGTGAGTGCGACATCAGGGATTGTCGGTGTTGCATTGAGTGTTAAGAATCTGGAATACAAAGCATTCCATCCTGTTTTGTATCCTTTTGATCCTGCTTTGTATTTTCCCGGTGTAGCTTTTATCTTCTTTGTTTTATCTTCTTTTGTTCCTTCTTCCCATTCTCCGATAGTCCAAATTACAGTGCCGTTCGCATCGATTTCATGAATGGTAATGGTTTCTTTTTCTCCGCCGAATTGAAGAATACCAGGGAAATCCTTGTCGTCTTTATTATCCTCCGGCATAAAAAGTCCACGACTTTCATTGAAAATGATTTTTGCAAAATCTTTTCCTTTCGGGGAGAAGTTTTGAATGTTTTGGAGAAAATCTTTTGGACCTCCCATCTTCGGAAGACGGGTTCCTTCTTTGGATTTGAAATTCTCGAAAAATTCTTTAAAACCTATAAGTTCTTGAGAAATTCCATCTGATATGACAATGGAATGAGCTTCTTTATTGATGGATTTTATCTGGAATACCCAAAAATTTTTATCCCCCGGTTTTCCTACTTGAATAGAAGAACCTTCTTCTAATGGATATCCCTTCCCGTTCTGATCAATAAGATCGAGAGCATTTTTAAGTTCCTCAAAATTATTGATATCTTCCTGAAGAATTTCTTCTTTTAAGTCTCCATTTTCTACTTGGGCGTCGAGCATTTCCTGAGTAGTAATTTCAGGAAATCATTCTCTTCCTTTTACGGCATTTTCGAGGATTGCAAACATATCATCATAATTGAACGATTCTTTCCGTACGGAACTCGTTCTCCAATTCTTATTGATCGACCCGTCGCTGGTGATAATGGATTTAACGGTAATTTGTCGTTTGTCTCAATCGTTTGTATTATTCCAATCTGGATTATCCTTTATTGCTGTTATAGCAAAGTGAAAAGTCACAAAAGTTCCATCCGATTGTTTTATTTTTCCATGAACATAGGAATCTGTTGTAAAATTCTCGGAATTCGGTATTCCAAGTATTCTGAGTTTTTCTTGAAAATCTGGCAGAAACTTATTATTTTTATCAGGAACAAGTTCGAGAGAGTTTTCTTCTTCAGATTCTTTGATTGTTTCTTGATTTGTCTCCTCAATCGCTTTTGCGATAATTTCTCTGGTTTTCTTCGTACCCAAAATAGCATCTACGACATCTTCCGGGAAGAGATAAGTCGGGATGATAATATCCTGAGAATCGATCTTATCGATAACATCGTTTATATCTTCTTTGTTTAATTTGAATTTCGTATCGAAATAATCTTGTCAGATGGATTTTTCGATAATATCCCGAACTTGTTTATTAGAAAGACCGATACTTGTTGCCAAATCTCCGAGTGTAATTGTCGGAAAAAAGAATTTGATGATAAGTTGTTTGTCTTCAAGAGTTGTGAAAAGATCGAGAATATCAATGATTTCACTCTCGTCAATCTTGGAAGAAAGCAAAAGTCTTGCCATATTTTCTTCCTGGCTAGAAGTGAGTTTTTTCTTCCCGAAAATAGTATCGAACTGAGCTCTCATATCGTGCTCGACGATAGTTTCTTTAGGAAAAGATTCTTCAATCAGTTTCTGACGAAGAGGTTTCTTTAAAAGATGTTTTCCGAGTGCTTCAAGAGAAAGAGATTCTATTTTGGTAACGAGTTTCGCTTTATCTTTCGGAAGCTCAAATTCCCGTTCTAGTATACCGACAAGCGCTTTTCTTTTTGATTCGAAGGAAGTACCGTATGAAATGAATTCACGATACAAATAATCTCTTCCTACATTTTCAATAATCTTTCGTGTTGCCAAATCATTCCATTCCTTTTTATCTTTGTAATAGGCTTTGAATTCCCCAAGCGTTCAGATACATTTATCCCATTTTGAAGCATTATAAAATTCCACTCCTGTATCTGAATTGAGTTTCTTTTCGAGAAATTGTCGGACGAGCTTTTCTCCGATATTTGGGTCTATCGTTTGAATGGAAGTTTGTTCTTGAGATTCGGGAGCGGTAGTTTTCACCATATTTGTATGAGAAATATATAAATTCCTCACGAGTATATCCTATAACACCGAAAAAATCAAAAAAATCACCCAAAGTAAAAACTTCTTTTCTTTTCCTCCCGAATCGATAAATAATCAAAAACCACAAAATTCAAAAAAGTAGGCGAGAATTTTTGCAAAATAACAAAATATATGATGTAATAACAAAAGAAAGCGAAAAACTAATTCATAAACGTAAACGATATGTTTCATTCTCAGATTCTTTCCAAACTCTCCCGACTCGGTCTCTTGTCGGTTTTTTGTGCCGGACTCTTTATTACAAGTGGAGAACTCAGTATGAATAATACGGGAGGATTTCAAATAGGAAATGGAGGAATACAGAGTGCTGCTGCATTAGATACACCAGTAGATCCTATAAATACTACGGTTGATTCTCTCGTGACTCTTATGAATCTCGGAATAGGAACACTCACTTTCCTTATTACTCCGCTCATCATGCTTGCCGGGTGGCTCCTCTCTCCCGATTGGACATTCGGTGATATTTTCAATCTCCGTCCGATATTCCATAGTCTTTGGATACTCGTTTCCAATGTCGTGTATGTGATATTCGGATTTCTTCTCGTATTCGTCGCGTTTTCTGAGGAGAACACAGTAAAGCGTACGAGATGAAAAGTATGCTCCCAAAACTTGTAACAGGAATGCTTATCGTTCCATTTACTTGGTTTATCGTAAGTGCTACGCTCAGTATTGCAAATGTACTTACTGCATCGGTTATACAACTTCCCATCTCTACTATCAAATCAAACTCAGCAACATCAGGGATGCTAAGCGATCCAATTATACCGAAGACGATTATGTATTATAAATGAGCAAATTTTTGATCAGGTACAAAATGAAGTGATGCATGATGAAATAAAGAATTTTCAGTAAATGGAGACTTTCTGACAGATAATTGTCCTAGTGCATGAAAATCCAATTGTCTTACTATAGAACAATTTCTTTCCAATAGTACTGGAGGTGCTTATAATCTCCTTTCGGTATACGCTTACGGGATTTTCAAGATTCAGGACTTCAAAGCTATTACTGTCAAACAATGAATAAATAAGGTATTGGATATCGCGAGCAAGCTTTCATTTGGAATTATATTCTTTGTTATATTTGGAATACTTGTAATTGCTATTGTCTATGCGCTTTTCTCTCGAGCTCTTATGCTCTGGCTCTATGCGATATTTTCCCCACTTTTTGCACTTACCTATGTGCTCGGTGATAAAGCAAAAAAATTGGAGAAATTCTCTTTCAAAGAATTTATTTCCCTCGCTCTCGTTCCAGTCTATGTATCGGCAGCACTTGCGTTTGGACTTATGTTTCTTGGATTGGTTATGTGAGCGACAAGTAAAGGAACTACATGACCAGATTGAACACTCTGAGAGAATGGTAGGGTTGTTGAAACTACTGGAGATACGACGGTATTTACATTTTGAGATATAAAACTCACAACCGTTTGATTACTTACTTCAGAAAATACCGCAGGAGTTTCCGGTGTTCTTAGTACAGGAAAAGGTATTATCGGAACTATTATTATAAATGTTCTTGCTCTCGTTATCCTCTGGATGGCGGTTATGGCAGCTCTTGGAGCCAGCAAGATTACCGAATCCGCAATCGCTCCTATCAAATGATTCGGGGACGAAATCGGAAAACTTGCTATGAAAGCTCCGCAATATATACCGATACCTTTGCCAAAAGGTTCTGATGGTAAAGATAGGAATATTACTCTGGCAGGAGTTGGAGCGATGGGAGGAAGTATATCAAGTGCTATTAGTTCTGCCGCATCAAAATGATGAATGGAATTTGGACAAACTTTTGGAAATTCCATGGCTTCGGCTATGTGATTAGAAATAAATAAAACAGCATGAGTATTAAAAGCTCTTGAAAATGATGCTATTAATCATAAACAAACTCCTGATGCTAAAGCTCAGTACATAACTCGCAACTTTGAAGCAGGAAAATTAGATGCTGGTGGTTATGCAAAAGACACAATCAGTCGTCATCAGCTTGCTACAAATCTTGAGAAAGTGGGAATTGATGCAAAATTAGTCGAAGAACTTAGAAAAGCTGATACCGAACCTAAGATAGGTGATGTATTGCATAAAATTGATAATAAAGAATTGAACGGACGATTATTTAAGGATAAAAAAGGAGCAGATAGTTCCACATCTATTATTGAACAATTAAAAGAATATTCAAATTCTGCAAATACAGCACCAAGATACGCAATAGATGCCGATAAAAAGATACATATAAATATTGATGGCAAGAAACCTGAGGAACTAACTTATACTATTGAGGGTAAAAATCTTAGAGCGGGAAAAACTAGTCTTGAGGAAGCACTTAAAGGAAAACATCTAAGTAATGAGGAAATTACCGAGATTATTAAAAAGATAAAAGAAGAATATCCTGAATTATCAAAGTAATATTAAGTCCCCTTGACGCTCTTTCTTAAATATACTAAAATTACACCAAAGACATAATCTCCTATTCACCAAAACAAAAATATATCTATGAAAGAGTTACATAACCTTATAACGAACACTACGAGCCTCGTCGGTTATATCGCCGTTCTTATGTTCGCCTGAGCCTATCTCGGTGGAGAGAGGAGTTTCGCACTCGATTCTGCGGTTCTGAAAGGGAATCTCGGTGAGTATGCCAGTTCTGGACCCAGAAGAGAAATCCAGAGTTCCAACAAACCGGTCATCATCACTATCGGCGGTCGGCAGTACGAGGCAAGAATGATGGGGGAAGTTTTCAGCAGACCGGAGTTTACCTATTAGAAAATACCAAATAATCCGCCAATGGCGGATTATTTAAATCTTATAAAAGAGATGTTCCATTTTTTGACATAACTATGAATTTATGTTAAAGTATATTCATACTAGTAGATAATAAAATAGACTATGGCACTGAATCTCAATTCTCTCAAAAATCTTTCTGCAACACCGGTACCTACTTCCAATAGAGAAGATATTGTTTCTGTGGAAACTCCGAAAATCCCTCTGCCAGAGATTTCCAAAACTCCAGAAAACGTATCGGAGAAGAAAATCCCTGCTACCGGTCCGAAAATCTCCCTCATGAAATTGAAACAGGCTTCTGGAATAGAAAGCAGTACTCCATCAGTGGAAGTAGCTATCTCAAAAGATGTGGTTCCCGAAGCGATTCTTCCTCAAGTGGAAGTAAATCAAACAGAGACAATATCTTCACTTATTCCTTTGGAACAAATCGTTCAGGAAGAAGAAATCATTAGTACTCCATCTCTGACAGAACTCCCTATTTCTTCTATTCTAACGGAAACTATAGTAACAGAAGGGGAAGTGATTGATTCACAGGAATCTCAATCTATTTTCTCTTCAGGAGGAGAAGATGTAAAACTGGAAGTGACAGAAGTAGAAATAGTAAAACCAAAAGAATTTTTCCCAAATTTCCAAATCTCCGGGAAAATGGATTTTGACAATGATCTCATCGATCTTGAAGAGATTGTTCCTCTTAATGAAGCTCAGAAATCAATAGTTTCTGAAAAAACACCTACTATCATCGAAGAAGAGAAAATCGTTCTCGTGCCGGATGAAGTTTCTAATACGGAAGTATCGGAGGATAGAGCTTCTCCTATAATCACTCCGGAATACGTTGCGGAAGTGAAAGCGGAACTGAGTGAAGGACGTCGTGCTGGATTCCGATTCTTTGTACAGAATAAGACAAAGATTATCGCAGGAATAGGTGTACTTTTCTCTATTTCTGCTATTGCAATGTTTTCCGGTTCATTTCTTTCTGTTGATATCGAAAAATCAGGAAAAAGCAATATTCAAGAAACAATAGTAGATACCGTACCAAATGATATTATTCCATCAGATACTCAAACAGAAACTCCTTCTATGATAGAAACAGAATCTCCAGTTACTCCAAGTTATGAAATAGGTCGTGATTATAGTGTAACCAAAAATACCAAGAAAAATATACGAACCAAAACTCCTACTGATACGCTTACAGGAGCAGAAATTCCAACTCCATAAAAAAATTTGATAATATAAAAAATATACATATACTCTTCCGTGTATTTGGAAGGCAGTGAAAAAGAATTTGGGCTTTCCTCCAAGTTCTTTTTTTATACCAAAACGTCCTTTTTATTATCCATAATTTATATATTCTATGATAGATATTAGAAAAATTGAAACTGCCATCAATCAGATTTCTGCAGAAAAGAAAATACCACGAGAACGTCTTGTGGAGATTATCGAGTCCGCAATCAAGACTGCATACCGAAAAGACTTCGGAAATAAAGACAGTGAGGTAAATGTACACCTCGATTTCGAAACCGGAGCGATTGAAATTACGGTTGAAAAAACCATCGTAGAAAAAGTTGAAAACCCAGATACCGAGATGACTCTCGCAGATCTCGGAGACGATGCTGATGGTTTCTCTATCGGAGATACGATCGAAATCGATGTATCGGATGAAGTCCTCGAAGACGAGGAAGGATTCGGACGTATTGCGTCACAAGCTGCTCGTCAGGTTATTATCCAGAAAATTCAGGAAACAGAAAAAGAAAAAATCTTCAATCTTTTCAAAGGAAAAGAGGGAGAAATTATTAGTATCAAAGTCGAAATGGTGGAGAAGAATCGTGTTCTTCTCGACTACAACGGAAACCAAGTGGTTCTCCCAAAATCTGAGCAAGTATCCAAAGATAAATATACTCCAGGACAACGAATCTATCTTTCTGTTGCGAAACTCGAGGAAGATACTCTTTCTGGACCTCGTGTGACTCTGACTCGAAAAGACACGAATCTTGTCGTGAAACTCTTCGAAATGAATGCTCCAGAACTCGAAGACGGAACAATCGAAATCGTAAGTATCGCTCGTACTCCTGGATTCAAAACCAAAATTATCGTTGCTTCTGAATACGAGGAAGTGGACCCAGCAGGTTGTCTCATCGGACCGAAAGGTTCTCGCGTTCGTGCGGTT
>Ga0208863_1002170_pt1 | contig 10553 bp, 9 predicted proteins | sample RifOxyD3_FD_184040 | JGI IMG/M metagenome (GOLD analysis project Ga0208863, IMG submission 184040) | Soil microbial communities from Rifle, Colorado - Rifle Oxygen_injection D3 (SPAdes) | ecosystem: Environmental > Terrestrial > Deep subsurface > Rock core/Sediment | place: Rifle, Colorado...
TTTATATCCTTCTTTGTTATTTTCTATTTGAAGGATATTATATTTTTTATGGATTGACTAATTCAAAAATGTCGAAGGTATTGAAATTTAATGTATTAATAAGCAAATGAAACTAATTATATATTTATCACAACACAGAAAAACATTATTGCTTTTTATATTTTCCATTTCAATTCTAATACAATTAATTTTTTTATCAGTATTTCCTCCGGCAACACAAAGAAACCAATCCTCCGATTATCTCAATTTTTATGAACCTGCTGCCCAAAATATTTTAATTGGAAAAGGGATTGTTGACATGCAGGGCAATTTAAGTATCCGTTATCCTCCCGGTTATCCTGTTATATTATCAATTATTTTTGAGCTGGCTGATTTAACCGGATTAAACCGGTTTGACTGTATTGCCGGTTTCAATGTCCTCATAACGGCATTTAGCTGTATTTTAATATTTTTAATTGCAGAATTAATTTTTAACACAAAAATCGGAATAATCAGTTCCTTAATATGGATAAGTTATCCGTTTAATTTATGGCTCATAAAGCAGCCAAATAGTGAAATCCCTTTTATGTTGTTTTTTTATTCAGGCATTTTATATTTTATATCAGGCATTAAAAAGAAAAACCTCATCTTCATATTGCTCTCAGGTGTTGCACTTGCTATGTCCGCACTTATCAGACCTATTGGTATTTTATTCGGTTTATTGTTTGCCATAGCATTATTGTTTTACACAGAACTTCCCCGTGCAAAACGAATATTTTATTCTATTATTTTATTAATAGGCTTTATTATAACTGTTTTACCATGGGAATTTAACGTATTATCGTCAACAGAAAAATTTATACCTTTATCATCAGGTGGTCCCGTAAGTATAACAGATGGATTAACATTTGCGGTTAAAGCCGGTCAGGGTGGGCAGCAGGCACCTGTTCCTAAAGATGTAATGAATTTAATGAAAAAGATAGCAAATAAGTCGAATTTAAATACAACGGGTAATATTTTTGGCTATATGCTGGAAGAATTAAAAAATAATCCCCTGCCTGTTTTAAAACTATTTGCAATAAAGGTATTTAGAAGCTGGTACGGAACTGATGAAATGTGGCATGAAAATTATATTTTATTAATCCAGTTTTTTTATGTTTTAATGGCTGTTATTGGATTTATTTTAGGGATTAAGTTTTATAAAGACCGTATTTTATATATGATTTTTTTATTGACACTTGTAGTTTATTTCTGGGCAATGACAGTTGTTGTTCTTTCCATTGTCCGTTACATGATTCCCGCAATGATTACAATTATAATTTTTTCTGCTGTTTTAATAGAAAATATAATAAAAGTCTTGACGCAAAGGATTAATAAAGAGAATATATAAAATATGCAAATAAAAAAGTTATCCATAATTATTCCTGCCTATAATGAAGGGGCAACTATTCATAAAATACTGGAGGAAATAAAAAAAGTATCCCTTGTAAATAACATTGAAAAAGAACTTATTATTGTGAATGATTGTTCAACAGATGATACGGAAGAGGCTGTTTTAAAATATAAAAATAAAAATTCTGATTTGAATATTCAATACTTAAAACATGAAAAAAATAAAGGTAAGGGCGCAGCATTACATACTGGAATAAAAAAAGCTTCAGGGGAATATTTAATAATTCAGGATGCGGATTTGGAATATGACCCGAATGAATACAATATTTTATTACAACCTGTAATTGACGCTGATGCTGATGTAGTATACGGGTCAAGATTTATGGGGGGGAATGCTCATAGAATATTATTTTTCTGGCATTCAATCGGCAATAAATTTTTAACATTTTTATCAAATATGTTCACGAATCTTAATCTTACTGATATGGAAACCTGTTATAAATTATTTAAAACCGATATAATACAAAATATTGACTTAAAAGAAAAACGGTTTGGCTTTGAACCGGAAGTAACATCCAAAATTGCAAACATTCCGGGTATAAAAATTTATGAGGTTGGTATTTCTTATTATGGAAGAACTTATTTGGAAGGGAAAAAAATAACATGGAAAGACGGAGTCCGGGCTATTTATTGTATTTTAAAATATAATTTATTTTAAATATAGGGACACATCCCATATTAATCTTGAAAATATGGGATGTGTCCCTATATTATTTTGTAACTACTATAATCTTCCTTCTTGCTTTATCTCTATTTGAAAGAGTCTTGAAATATTGATATTGTGCTGTATAATATATACGTATGTATTATGAAAATATCTAAATAAGGAAAGAATAAAACAAATATTAATGGAGACAAAACTTAAACGAAATAATCAAATATGCAAAATATATCAAGTTAAAGTTGATATATCGTAATGAGGTAATAAATGAAAAAGCATATATGTAGAATTATTCTTATTTATACTATTTTTTTAGGTTTATTTATATTACCATCTTTTGCTGCTGATTTAAACCTTGATTCACTTCTTACAGTTAAAAGGAGTAAAGAAGTAACAATAGGAAATCTTACTGCTGATTTAATTTATACCAAAGAATTGTATAAAATGGTAGAAAAACGTATTGATTTTAATAAAACACTCAAAAGAAATGTTTATCTTGCAACAGCAGAAATTAATTTTACAATAGCTAGCATGGCAATTATAAATGCTGAAACAATGATTTCGTTAAATGATCCGGACGCAGCAAATAAGGACCTGGATTTTGCTTTAAGGAAATTAAAAAATGCACAGCTTGCACTCATGCCTTCAAGAGTGGTTGAAGCACGGGGAATGTATCTTGACGGCGGGGCTATTCCTAAAACCAAAGAGGGAATAAAACAATTATGTGCAACACTTAAAGATGCAGGGTTTAATATTATTTTTCCTGAAGTTTTTCGCAGGGGATATACAATTTATCCAAGTAATCTTACAGACTCTGACCCTGAATTTGCAAAAGCAAATTTCGATGTTTTACAGGTACTGGTTTCAGAAGCTCATAAAAATGGCATGGAAATTCATCCCTGGATATGGACATTCAGGGTGAAATCGCCTGTTAAATTCGGGAATCCGCTCCTTAGTAAACTACCTGCTTTAAAAGCTGTTCCTGATGTTGATGAAAACCAACAGGAAAAAAAAGATTTTGAAGCTTTATTCTTAAGCCCCGCTGACCCACAATCACGGGAATATATTCTTTTACTTTTAAAAGAAATGACAACTAATTATGATATTGACGGGATTCTTTTAGATTATATAAGATATAATGAAGACCTTACGGATGATACAATCACTCTTACAAAATTCAGAATGGAATATCTAAAACAATACGGGAAATTTCCACCATTAAAAATCGAACAAGGTACGCCTCTTTATGCTCAATGGCAATTATTCAGAGAAAATCAGGTAAATCAGATGGTACAGATGATTGCGAAGGAAATCCCTAAAATCAAGCCTGATATTTATGTCGGAGTTGCTGTATTCAGAAACGAAACGCACAGCAGGATTACTCTTATGCAACACTGGCGGCACTGGGCAAATAATGTATGGATAACTTACGTCTCTCCAATGCTTTATACAAGTAATGCCGCAGACCTTAATATATGGCTTGATTGGGAAACAAATAAAGGTACACGCTTTGATTGGCTTTATCCGATACTTGGAGCACATCGTTTCAGTATACCTGAAGATATTTTTGCCCAGCTAAGTCTACTCAATAAACGCAAAATTCCGGGTATGACAATTTTTGCATTAGTTCATTTTAATCCTGCAACTTATGAGGATCTTAAAATTGGTCCTTTTAGAAAACCAGCTTATTTACCACATCGTAGCCCTACAATCGCAGTAAAAAAAATACTCAAAGAACTTGGATTATGGATAGTAAAAATGAATAAAGACGAAGAATTGTTTAACAAATATTTAGATAATTATGCCATAGCCGTTAAAAATATTTCATCAGGCATTCCACCCAAAAGTGATGATATTAATTACTTAAATTCATTATTAAATAAATTAGATGATTTAGAACAAAAATCAAATAACATGGTTATGAATAAACAAATTCAGGCGGATATAGGAGCAGAAATCATTGACCAGACAGGATATGCAAAACATTTATTAAAAATTCATATTCAGCGGGTAACGAATAAAAATAAATATACCGAATCAACTGTACCACCTGTTAAAATACTCCCTGAAACCAAACAGATACCATCTATTAAAGTATTAAAAACAAATCTTCCGCCTCAAATCAATGGAAAGTTGGATGACCCTGTGTGGCAGGCAGCAGAAAAAGGAGATAAATTTTACTGGAATACCGGGGTGGAACAATCAAGTGTAAACACTACAGTTCAGCTTGCTTATGATAACGATAATCTTTACATTGCTTTTAGAAATGAAGAACCTGCTATGAATTTGGTACAGGCACAAGATAGGAAACAGGACAGCGGAACAATGTTTGTTTCGGATGATTCGATAGAAGTTTTTTTACTCCCTGATCCAAAACAAAAAAGTCTTTATTATCATTTAGCCGTTAATACTATAAATACTAAATTTGATGCAAAAGGGAAAAGTGATGTTAAATGGACAGGTAAATGGCAAAGTGCTGTACAGACTTTACAAAACGAATGGATTGTTGAGCTTTCAATTCCATTTTCTGACCTGGGACTAACTTCCCCTGCTTCCGGCTCTAAATGGCAGGCAAATTTTTGCAGAAATCGTTTTCAGGAACCATCTCCGTTTAATGTATGGTCTGTTCCTTATGGCTCTTATCATAATGTAGACCGTTTCGGAATTCTTGAATTTACTGATAAAATTTTGCCGTTTTAATTTTTATAAAATTTAAGACAAATTTAACACATAATGAACACCCTTATTAAGGATAATTTTTTTATAAAAGGATATTAATAAGGTTATAAATAAATATGAATATTAATTCACTGGTATTAAGACCACTCACTCCCCCTATAAGAGATGGAATTAATAAAGCAGTAATAAAAAAAGGGATTGCAAATAATATTTTAACTCTAAGCCCTGATTATTTCCAATCTTCTAATATTTGCCCTTTAAAAACGCTTAAAAAAATTGAATTTGACAATTCAACACAATTTATACCTGATAAATCTTTGGAAAATTATGTCAGTAACAAAATGGCACAACTTGGTTTAAAAGATGCAGGAGTTGTTCTTATTGATTTAAATAACAATAAAATTGCTTCCATTAACGGACAAAAATCATTTTATCCAGCCAGTGTAATTAAACTGGCAGTTATGGCAGAAGCATTTCATCAAGCCTCAGTTAATGAAATCAACCTTGATTCCATTGTTGCCGTATCTCCTGCTAATGTTGCTCCGACATGGCTTCCTGACGGAGACAAAAGACCTCTTTTAAAAGCAGGTGCCAAAGCAAGTATAAGACATTTGATTGAATTAATGATTACACGTAGTGATAATACTGCAACCAATGTATTAATTGAAAAACTTGGACGAAAAAATATATCAAAGTTCATGGCAGACATCGGATTAAGCGGGATTCAGGTTCACAGGAAATTAAGCGTAGAGTACGATAAAAACTCAACCGGCTCTAATAAAATGACATCACTGGAAACAGCAAAGCTCTTAGCCATGATTGCAAAGGGAGAACTTGTTGATTATAAAAGTTGCACAGAAATGATGAATATTTTAGGAAAACAAATGGATAATGAGAAAATTCCGGCAGGTTTACCGAAAAATGCAAAAATATATCATAAAACCGGTGAAACATCTAAAACGACCCATGATGCCGGTATTATCAAAATAGGGGGCAAAAGTTATATTTTAAGCATATTTACCAATTTATCTCCCGGCTCTGCCGTAAAAAAAATTACCTCTTTAACTTCAGGGATATGGAGTTTACCTGATTTTCCCAAAAAAGCATAAGAGGGAAAATATGGTTTCTTGTTAGGTCTTTACATAGCCATTTTGTTCTTTCACAAGCGGTGGAGATATAAGTAAAGGTAAGTTTTCTATGGTACTATCCACCGAATATTTACATACTTTGTTCCTGCCCGAATTTTTTGCTTTATAAAGAGCCTTATCAGCCATATCTATCAATTCTTCCCTTTGATTATCTTCCGGTTTTTTTAAAAGACCTATTCCAAGACTTATTGTTACAGATATTGGAGATTGATTTTCAGTATGAAATTGTTCATTTTCAACATACTTACGTAATCGTTCTGCTACTTCAGCGGCTTCCTGATGGCTCGTATTACTTATAATTACAGCAAATTCTTCTCCCCCGTATCTTGCAACAAAGTCTTTATATCTGACCCCTTTTCTTAATATATTTGCAATTTTTAAAAGTATCTGGTCGCCTTGAAGATGCCCAAAACGGTCATTTATTTGTTTGAAATGATCCACATCAATTAATATTAAAGCAATAGAGGAATCGTTTTTATGAATGGCTTTTATTTCATTTTCCAGATATTCCTGAAAATGCCTATGGTTATATAAGCCTGTTAATCCATCGGTAATTGCTAACTGTTGGGCTAATTGAAAAGAATGATATTCTTCAATATGTGAAGATAACTGTGCGCAAACTGTTTTTAAAGTAATAAGCGTTTCAAAAGAAAGTTTTTTTTCTATAGTAGTATATAAATCTAAAACACCCATAACATCTGTCTGATGGGTTATCGGTAAACAATAGTTTATTATTTCATTGTCAATATGTCCTATCATTTCACGTTTTTCGTTTATTGCTTTGGAGACCATTACAGGTTGGTTTAACGGAATAATCCATCCTAAACGGTCAGGGAAGTCAATTCGTTCATCTCCGCAGCTTGCACAACAAATCAATTCGTTATCTTCTTTATTAAGAGAATAAATATTACCCTGGACCAGGTCGAACTTTTTGGTTAAAATACGATTTACTTCTGCCAGTTGCGAGTTTAAATCAAGACCTACTTTAAGTAAAATTTGACAAATTTGATAATGTAAATGTAATTTTGCATACTTTTCCTGAAGTTTTTCAATATCAGATATATCGTTCCCTTTTATTTGAGTATCAAGGAAAATATCATTCAATCTGTTCGCTAAAGTTATTCCTGCCATATTTTCCCCAAATAAGCTATTTCACCTTTTGCTTTATAATTATTTTTTTTCAAATTTAACAAATATTTTCCTATCGGTGGATACAAAGTAATATTTTGGAGCTTTGCAAAATTTACAAATTCAACTCCATCTAAAATAATATCCTCCCCTTTTTGAATTGTGCCACCTGTTTTCTTCGCTAAAACGTAGATATTTATTATATGTTTACGTTTATCAGGAGCAATAGCTTCACTGAGAAAAAGAAGACGTTCCATTTCTATATTCAATCCTGTTTCTTCCATTACTTCCCTTTTGGCACATTCATCGATACTTTCTCCGTATTCAAGACCTCCACCCGGTAGCAGCCAGTAGGTTTTCCCTTCCTTTTTATGCCGCACCAAAAGTATATTCTCATCTTGTACAATGACCACCCCAATTCTTATACGGGGCTCGGCTTTATTAGTATCAGAATTATTCATAAAATACAATAAAAATCATATACCATATATTTTATTTGTATCTTCTCAAAAAATGGTTGCCCTGTCATGCTGAATTTATTTCAGCATCTAAAATCCAGATTCTGAAATGAGTTCAGAATAACATAATATTGAGAAGATACTTTTATTTAATAACTTATCATATAAACGTATAATAAATATGTGATTTCTTGCGCAGGAAAAATTATTGTTATAAATTATAAAACCTTAAATAAAGATTTAAAGTTCCAGAACAAGTGACCTATTTAACTATTAGTTCCGGAAAATAAATTTTTTTTATTTTGTATCTTGATTTTACGTCTTTTAATTTATCATTAAGTGAATTACGTAATGTTTTTGCTAAAAATTCAATACTATTTATTTCATCAGGAGTCAATATTGATAAAATCAATAGAGTGTTCTTAACCGTAAACTCTAATACTGGTTTAATCGAGTCAATATCATGCTTTATTTCTTCTATAACTTTTGCTTTTTTTGCCTCCACCATTTCATGAAATTCTTTAGGGTTTTTATATACAAATTCTATTATAATAGAAACTTTAATGTATCTTCTTCTTTCTCCTGAAAGCTGGCATGTAATTTCACCTAAGTTATAAGTAGGTCCTAAAGGTTTTCTTTGACGACGACAATCGATGAAACCACCCTCATATAGTTTTAAGGGAGTTAGTTACAAAAGGCGGGAGCATAATAGGCGGTGTCAAATGCCATGTACAGGGCATTATAGAAGGTGTGATAACAGGTAACATATATTCAACTCCGACTAACTGGTATTATGCCACTGATAAATTAAAAGTCATCGGAACATGGTCTGTCGCTGTAGTGCCTTAATTTTTTTTTGTTGTGATAGTTTCAGTTACAAGTTATAAGAGCATTCAAGAGACAGGATAGGGTTTTTTTATTCTCGAAACGACTGTGTCATAATATGTATTGTTATAACAAATAGATCTTAACGAAAAAAGTGTCATTTTCAAGTAAAAAAGGGATAGTTAATACTCTGCATTTATCATTTAAATGATGTATTATTTTTTCTTCATTCCTGATTACTATAGGAATAGCGAGTTCAAATAAATCTTCGTCTTCTGTTAAAGCTGTTTTTATTCCACCGGCTATCATATTTGTCATTTCACCAATTGACCCAAGTACATCTTCGTTTACTTCCGTAATATTTTCTTCTAAAAGCTGAGATGCTATTTTTATCCCGACTTTTTCATTAACCAAAATAGCAATAGCGCCTGTCATTTTACCTCCTATTCCGACAATCCCGCATATATCACCTGATACGGAATCTTTTTCCACAGGTAAAAAAGATGGTTTTGAAGCAGGGTCTATATTAACTTCCATTGATAACATAGTATTAAATATGTCAAAAGTTGAAGAGCCAACAGCATCAACTATTTTACCGGTTTGATTTGTATTTTTTTCTTCAATCATTAATAATCCTCTTTAATGATATTTCTATTTATAATTTGTATCCTCTCAAAAAGTGGTTGTCATGTCATGCTGAATTCATTTCAGCATCTAAAATCGAGATTCTGAAACAGAATGACATAATATTGAGAGGATACTATAATTTTTATTAACCAAACATCCACAATATATACCTTTATGTGTCCTTACAAACAAATATTTTTCTATTATTTTATCATATCTGAAACAATTTTGCTTTATAAAAAAAATCAAGCCCGGGGTGATTTAATAATTCAATTCCGAAACGTCTGAATCTTTCATATAATCTATTGTCATGCTAATATAAAGATATGTTTAATAAATTACATTATATTTCAATCTGGTTTTTGGGTTTAATTACAATTATATTCTGTAATATAGCTTTTGCAGAAAATATTAATACCAATACTTTTATAGAAATGCTCAGGGAACGGGTGCAGCTCCGTTATGCCGTTCCTCCTCAGGATGTAATAATTATTTATAAAGATGTTGATTTGGAAGAAAAACTAAAAATAATTAACAGTGACAACATTGAATTGAAAATTAAAGATTCAACATTAAGCATGATAGCAGGTAAAGAATCCTTGCCTGTTGATGTTTATATAGACGGGAAATATAAAACCGTTATCCTTCTAAAAGTAAAGGTCGAAGTATTTAAAGACGTATTTGTTACAAATAGGGCTATAACAAAAGGAGAAATTTTTTCTCAGGAAAATATAAAAAAGGAACGTAAATTTATTTCCTCTCTCCCTAATAATATTATGTATAATGCCGATAATATATATGGAACGTCTGCCTTACGGAATTTGCCTGTAAATACCGTTATTCTAAGCAGTATGTTAAAGGCAATACCAGTGATATTAAGAGGGCATAAAGTAATTTTAAAGGTAAAGAACAGAAATTTAACCTTAATTAGCGAAGGAGAAGCTTTAGAAGACGGATATATGGGTGGGATTATAAAAATAAAGGTTACTACTTTAAACATAAAAAAAATAATTTATGCAAAAGTGGTGGGACTGGATGAAGTGGAGATTGACTTAGAATAATAATGTGATATAATAGAATTAATAAGGAGACAAAAATGTTAAAACCTAAAAAATGGCAAATATTGATGCTTACGGGTTTAACTTATGGAATCATGATTATGCCGGCATTGGCTGATTCTTTATGGAATGATACCAGTGTTGCAACAATATATACTGACAGACGTCCGACTTTTGTAGTAGGCGGACTTATTACCATTATCGTAAGTGAAAAATTACAGGCAAGCCAGAATGCCAGCACTAAAGGCAATAAAAAAGTGCAAAACCAGCATAAATGGGAAATTCCTTATGTCGGAGACAAGGGCAAAACTGCCACAGCCCAGTTAAAACTCGATAACCAGATACAATTTACAGGTGATGGCTCCACATCCCGTACCGGCACTTTAACTTTTGAAATTACCGCAAGAATTGATGATATTTTACCTAATGGTAATCTCATTATTTCTGCCAAAAAACAAATAAGAGTCAATGATGAAGTGAGTGACATAACATTAAGCGGTATTGTCAGACGAGATGATGTTACATCTAATAATAAAAT
>Ga0208863_1002172_pt1 | contig 10546 bp, 11 predicted proteins | sample RifOxyD3_FD_184040 | JGI IMG/M metagenome (GOLD analysis project Ga0208863, IMG submission 184040) | Soil microbial communities from Rifle, Colorado - Rifle Oxygen_injection D3 (SPAdes) | ecosystem: Environmental > Terrestrial > Deep subsurface > Rock core/Sediment | place: Rifle, Colorado...
CTCGTGTCGTACAAAATCTAAAAAGAAAAGCCCAAGAACTGGGGTTTGCGTTAGTTGAAGTTGCCAGCCCGCAGCTAAAAACTGCAACTGCGTAAATTCAACCAATTACGGTGAAGTTACTTGGAAGGTAAACCACCGGCTTTGCCGGTGGACAATAAAAGTTTGACAGTTCCTGACAAATTGTGACGCATATAGAGACGATGTCACGATTGTGTCTGATGTAGCCCTGAAAGGGCAGGCCATTCCAGCCCGGGGCAACGCCCCGGGTTAGAAATGGACGACGTATTATAGCCCTGCAAGGGCATGACATAAAGGTTGAATATCCTATTCTAACCACGGCCCTTGCAATGCCGTCGTTTATGTCATAAAATCAAGACATTCAGGGGGGATGATGAAATTCGAGTGGCACTGGGGCAAGGCAGTCGCGAACCTGCGGAAGCATGGTGTTTCTTTTGATGAGGCGGCAACGGTTTTTGCAGATCAGCTCTCACATGCCTATGCGGACCCTGATCATTCAGAAGATGAAACCCGATTTTTGATTATCGGCATATCCGGGGCCGGGAGGGTTCTGGTTGTCTCTCATACTGACCGGGGTGAGCAGACACGAATTATATCAGCTCGGGAAGCAACTCGAAAGGAACGGAACTTTTATGAAGAAAATCGCTAAAGATGAGTTGAGGTCGGAGTATGATTTTGCCGCCATGACCGGCGGAATGCGAGGCAAGTATGCTGAACGTTACCGGCAGGGAGTTAACATCGTGAAGCTCGATGATGATGTGTCGGCCGTTTTCCCGGACGCCAAGACAGTTAATGATGCCTTGCGGTCACTCATACGGATTGCTCAAGCAACCACGAAACACGCCTGAAAATCCAAGAGAGAGTGCAACGTTGTTGATCTTAAATCGGATCAGGTGGTCAGACCATCGCCATTATCTTAATAATATCATTTCGTTTGCATATGGGCATTATAGAGCTGAACAGCTTTTTGGGCAATTTCACCGGTTTTGAATGGTTTTACGACATAACCTTGAATATTCTGTTTTGCGCAGGCGATGATATTCTCCTTATCCGCTGCTGAAGTAACCATAATAATGGTGGTAGTTTTGTCTGTGTCTCGGATGGTTTTCAAGACTTGATAACCATTTTTAATGGGAAGACCGTGGTCCAGAAGAATGATGTCCGGCTGCCACTCCCGGTAAATGGTTAAGGCCTCTTCGCCATCTGACGCCATTCTGACATCAAATAGTATTATGGAAAACGACAACTGATAAAGTTTTTGGATAGTTTTGTCATCTTCGGCTATCAGTATTTTTTTCTTCATGGGTTTCTTGTGATGTCCTTTATCATCTCTAATCTTCTTAACAGATTAAGCAGGTTCCGACAAAGGTTTTTTATGAGAATGTTTTGTGAATATGCTCAATCAAATTGATTGGTTGCGTAAGATGAGCGCTATGAATTTGCGCTGATAAATACTGACTTGCAGTGGTTCAGCACTTCCTGGAACGGATGCTCTGCCAAGGCTCCAAACAGCAGGTGGCGGGTGAGTTTCGTCCGCGTCAGGGCCGGGCTGGTCAGACCACAGAGAAAGCGGGCTCGTTGCCTGGTGCTGCCCAGTGCATCAGGGGTGTTTTGGCTAAGCGCCACAAAGGTCTGCCAATCAAGGGCCTGCTCAAGCAGCGGCCTGGATGGCAGCGGTGGGAAGGCCACCGGCATTCTGGTTTGGCAGTAGCTGCACCGGCCGCAGTCACTGATCTCCTGCTCACCGAAATAGCGGAGGAGAGCACCGGCCTGGCAGGCTGGTTGCTCGACCAGGCCAACCACCAGGCCGATTCGTTCGATCTCCCGTTTTTCCCTGGCGAGGAAACGTCGATATAGGTCTTCTGTCAACTCTGCAATATCAGGTTGCTCAAGCAGACGGGTGTAACGCTGGCGGGCCTCACTGGCCTGCAGTTCCAGCCAGCCCTGCTCGTTGAAATATTCGAGAGCCCGCACCAGGCGCATCCTCTCTTCGCCAAGGGCCTTGGCGATCTCATCCACATCAAAGCTAAACCAGGTCCGGCCCTGTTTAGCGTGGGCAAAGAGTTCGCGGACAAACTTTACACGTTCGCCTTTGAAGCGACTGGCAATGGCCTCGACCGGTTCGAGGAGTTTTGCCCGATATCCGGCATAGTATGGCGTGCCCTGCTTAAGGACACCGTTGAGTTCAAGATAGGTGAGGGCGGTGCGGAGTACCAGCGGTCGGATGTCATGCTTGGCTGATAGATTGAAGAGCGCTACGCTGAACTGCTGTTCCTGGCCCAGGATATCGGCAAGGAGGCTGGTCAGAGCTCTCTGTTCAGGGGTATCGCCATAGGCGAAGTTCTCGAGCACTGTCCGGTCTTCCAGGCTTCCCAAAGTCTCAACCAGGGCAGGTCTGCCGTCCCGTCCGGCCCGGCCGATCTCCTGGCTGTAAGACTCAAGGCTTTTGGCCAGGTTATAGTGGTAGATGTAGCGGACGTCTGCTTTGTCAACTCCCATGCCAAAGGCGATTGTTGCTACTACCAGGGCTTGATTGCTCTCTTTCCACCACTCCTGAACCGCGGATCGCTCATCATCTGTCATCCCGGCATGATAGGCCCGGGCTTGAATGCCGGCAGCAGCGAGAGCGGCAGCTACTGTTTCGGCGGTTTTTTGTAAGGTGACGTAAACAATACCGGAACCTGGCAGCTGTTGGTGAATCCTGGTAATAAGCGAGGCAGTACGGTTGGCCAGCGGGGTGGGATTGAAGAGGAGTTGCAGGTTCGGTCGCTGAAATCCGGTAACGATAGCGCAATGCTCAGGGATGCCGAAGCTGGCGCAGATGTCTTGGATAACTTGCGGGGTGGCGGTGGCTGTAAGGGTCAGAATTCGCTCAACCCGCAAGGCTCGGGCATTCTCGGCGAGTTTCAGGTAGTCCGGTCGAAAGTTGTGCCCCCATTCGGAGATGCAGTGGGCTTCGTCAATTGCGAATAACGAAATTTGGGTGCGGCCCAGTTGATCGAGAAAACGCTCGTTGTTAAATCGTTCCGGTGCTACGTAGAGGAGTTTAACTGCACCGCTGGTCAACTGTCTTGATACCTCGCTCGCCTCGGCGGCGCTTAGCGTGCTGTCCAGACGGGTCGCCTGGATACCGAGCTGACGGAGGGCATCGATCTGATCCTTCATCAGAGCGATGAGCGGCGAGATGACGATTGTCACGCCATCAAGAAGCAGCGAAGTGAGCTGGTAACAGAGGCTTTTCCCGCCGCCGGTAGGAAAGACGGCAAGGGCCTTGCCATCCCTGAGCAAGGCGGTGATAACCTCGGATTGGCCGGGCCGGAAGGTTTGCAGATCAAAATATCGGGTGAGCGTGGCCTGCAGATCGCTTGAGTTGATGGCCGGTTTTTTATTGTTCTGAATTTTAGTTAATCCTTGCTGCATTCCGGACAGGCGATTTTCGTATCCAGAAATTGGCACTCCTTGGGTGACAGATCAAAACGGATCTCCGCCTCCCTGATTATATCAGCCCGTTTTTTTTCCGGATCATTTTTGATAACATCGCAGAGCCAGCGAACTGCCATGCGCATCTTCTCTCCCTCGGGATATAGTTCTTCTTTATGTGACATAGCATTGCCTTTTGTAGGGGCGCACCTCTGTGTGCGCCCATTTCTTTAGGTATCAATACTCCGGTTTCAGAATAATAACCCCAAGCGGCGGGATAGAGGCTAATACATGCTGGCTTGCCTCGCCAAACGGTTCGTGAATCGGATATAACGGTTCAGGGTTATAAACATTGGTACCGCCGAACTCCGTATAATCCGATGAGAAAATTTCACGATATTTGACCTGCTCCGGCACTCCGATCTTATAGTCTTTGTGGACTTGGGGAGTGAAGTTGAGCAGACAGACCAGATGATTTTTGGGATCCTTGGCAAATCTGGCGTAGGCGACAATGCTGTTGTCAACGTCCTTGAAATCCATCCACCTGAATCCGGCGTGGGAAAAGTCGACTTCCCAGAGTGCCGGGTTGGCAAGATAGAGGCGGTTGAGAGCCTTGACCAGATGCTGAATCTGCCGGTTTGCAGCGTTATGTTCGAGCAGGTGCCAATCCAGGCTGACTTTACAGTACCACTCTGAGAATTGGGCGATTTCTGCCCCCATGAACAGTAGCTTTTTGCCGGGATGGGTCCACATAAAGGCGAAAAGCAGGCGGAGATTGGCAAATTTTTGCCAAGGATCGCCCGGCATCTTGTCGATGAGTGACTTTTTGCCATGGACTACCTCATCGTGCGAAAGAGGCAGGATGAAATTTTCGGAAAAGGCATAAAGCATTGAAAAGGTCAGTGAGTTGTGCTGGTATTTCCGGAAGAGGGGGTCGCGGCTGAAAAAGAGCAGCATGTCGTTCATCCAGCCCATATTCCATTTGAACCCGAAACCAAGGCCACCCAGATCTGCTGATCTGGAGACTCCATAAAAGCTGGTTGACTCCTCGGCGATCATCATGATGCCGGGATAATTGGCGTGGGTTATGCAGTTAAGATGGCGGATGAACTCTATGGCCTCGATATTCTCCTTGCCGCCGTAGCGGTTCGGCACCCATTCGCCATCGTTCTTGGCATAGTCAAGATAAAGCATGGAGGCAACGGCATCGACCCGCAAACCGTCGATATGAAACTTGTCCATCCAGAACATGGCGCTGGCAATCAGAAAGTTGCTGACCTCCTTGCGGCCGAAGTTGAAGATCAGGGTGCCCCATTCCGGATGACTGCCCTGGCGTGGATCTTCATGTTCGTAGAGGGCTGTGCCGTCGAAGCGGCCCAGGGCATGACCGTCGGTCGGGAAATGCGAAGGCGCCCAATCCAGAATAATGCCGATGCCGTTTTCGTGGCAGCGGTCGATAAAATCCATAAAATCCTGGGGGGTGCCGTAGCGGCTGGTAACGGCAAAATAGCCGGTAATCTGGTATCCCCATGATTCATCAAAAGGATGTTCCATGATCGGCATGATCTCCAGGTGAGTAAATCCCATCTCTTTGATATAGGGGATCAATAAGTCACCCAGTTCCCTGAAGGAGAGGAAACGGTCGGGATCGGCCGGATCACGGCGCCAGGAGCCGAGATGCACTTCATAGATTGACAGGGGACGGTCATATGGAGCAGAGTGCATCCGTCTCTCCATCCAGGCCTGATCGCGCCACTCATAGGTGTGGATATCCCAGACAATGGAGGCGCTTTTTGGCCTGAGTTCGGCAAAAAACTGGTAGGGATCGGCTTTCTCATAAAGGCGCATATCCTGGCTGCGGATTTCGTACTTATAAGCTTGGCCTTGGCTGATCCCGGGAATAAAGAGTTCCCAGATTCCTGAACTGCCCAGGGAGCGCATCTGATGAACCCGGCTGTCCCAGTAATTAAAATCGCCGATTACACTTACCCGCCGGGCGGATGGCGCCCAAACCCGGAAGATGGTGCCGCTGATTGCGTCAATGGTGGTCGGATGGGCGCCAAGTTTGTTGTAGATCTGGTAATGGTTGCCGTTATTGAAGAGATGGCTGTCGAAGTCGGAGAATTGTGGTAAAAAACGGTAGGGGTCTTTAAAGGTGTTGACCGTATGGTCGAAATAAGTCACTTCGTACGAGTAGTCAAAAGGTTCGGAGTAGTCGCTTATCTCGATCTCGAAAAGCCCTTCCTCCCGCATTTTGTACATGTGGCGGGCTTGGTCCCGGAAGAGCATGCGCACGGATTGGGCATGGGGTTGAAAGGTGCGGAAGATGACCCGCATGGGATCATGGCTGATGATATGAAAACCCAGTACCGTGAACGGATCGTGTTGGTCGGAATTGATTACTCGGTTAATTTCATGAATTACATCCATGGCTTATCTTCTTTGTGTAAAGGTTAATTTGATTCTAACGTTCTTTAGTATAGGATGTCAGCCATCTTAAGTTCAATGATTAAATAATAAAATATGGCCTGAAAAGGGTTGGGCAGGCAAATTGTAATACCTTTTTTGGATCTTTCCAGTCTTGTCCGGGTGAGGAACGTCGTGACGAAATGTTTATGTAAAATTCTAATGGTAGCGCCTTCCGGGTTTCAATAGATTTATTATAATTAGTTGATAAAAATAAGAATTAACCTCTATTTGGTGTTATAAAGCCGATATTTTTGCAACTCCTGCTTGACCTGGTCGAAGTTGCGATGCTACATATACACTTTAAACTACCAGATGAATAGACAGAAGGTTGAAGATTTTATGGATTCATTGCAGGGAAATTTCTTACTCGCCACCCCTCAGATGCCGGATCCCCGTTTTCAAGAGCAGATTATCTATATCTGCTCTCACTCTCCGGAGGGGGCCATGGGCCTGGTGGTTAATCATCCCATTACTGATATAACCATGGCAGACGTCCTGCGCAGTATCAATCTGGCGGTGCCGGCTCAACCGTTACCGCCGGTCTATCTCGGCGGTCCGGTTGAGATGGAGGCCGCCTTCATTCTTTACTCCTCGGAGTTTGCTTGCCGGAGCTTTCTCCGGATTACCGATTCAATCAATATCTCCCGCGACCCGGAAATACTGCAGGCAATTTCTAAAGGAGCTGGTCCGCAGGATTATATCTTTCTGCTCGGTTATGTAGGCTGGGCAGCAGGTCAACTTGAAAATGAACTTGCCGTTAACGGTTGGCTCACTCTGCCGGCTGATTACGACGATATATTCCACACCCCTGCAGAGTTTAAATGGCGACAGGTAGCCAGCAAGCACGGCATCGATATCGTCTTGTTCGGCGATGTGATCGGCAGGGCTTGAACGTCGCCTCCTCTGCCCCTCTATTCTTCTGCATACGAACTATTTTTATCTGGAGATTTAAGAAATTCAAGGAATGTTTATGGATAAATATCAGTTTTTAGATGAGGATGAAGCGCATTTCCCGGAGAAACGCGTCTCTTTCATTTCGGCTCCTCTCGCCAATACCGTCAGTTGGGGGAAAGGGACGGAGGAGGGGCCGCATGCCATTATGGAAGCATCCTGGGCGCTTGAATCCTTTGATGATGCGTTGGCTCTTGAGACCTTTAGGGTCGGGTTTGAAACCATGCCACCGCTTGCCCTGCAAGGGCTCTCTTCACAGGAGGCCTGTGAGGAAATCAGGCTGGCCGTAGATTGCGAATTGGCCCGAAAACGTCTGCCGGTGCTGCTTGGCGGCGAGCATACAGTGACGCTTCCGGCCGTGAATGCCTGCCAAAAATACTATCCTGATCTGCATGTCGTCCAACTCGATGCTCACCTGGATTTGCGGAACGAGTTTGAATCGTCACCATTAAGTCATGCCTGTGTCATGCGGCGGATCTCTGACCTTGATATCCCTTTTACCCAGATTGGTATCAGGTCATTTTCAAAGGAGGAGTGGAAGTTAGTGCAAGATCGGGGCTGGCAGCCTTTCTTTATGCAACGAATCAGGCAGGAGCGAGATTGGATGGCGCAGGTCTGTGCAACCCTGACCGGATCGGTCTATCTTTCTATCGATGTTGATGTTCTCGATCCGGCAGTTATGCCTGCTACAGGCACTCCGGAGCCTGACGGCCTTTCCTGGGCCGAAGTTTCCGGTCTCATCGAGTGCATTGCCAAAGCACGACCGATAGTGGGGCTCGATCTGGTCGAATTCGCTCCTTGTCCGGGCGGTCATCATGCTGCTTTTTCTGCCGCTAAACTGCTATATCGGACATTGGGGTATATGTTTAGAAACTGCTTTGATTATTAAAGCTAATTTATTGTAATACTGTATATATTGTCTATAAATTATATATCGCCTGCGTTGCTGATAATGAGCCGGGCTTAAGAGTATGCCCGGCAAAGGGAGTAAAAAAGTGGAAGAGAAGATATTTCAGTGTCGGTTTTGCGGTGCTTGCTGCCAGGGCCAGACAACCGTGTCTCTGGATGAAAACGATATTAAAAGGCTGGTTGCTTTTTTCGGCAAGCCGTATCCGGAAATTCTGGAAAAATATTTGCGGGTTACCGGTAATGTTATCCAGATGAAAATTAAAGATGGCCACTGCATTTTTTTTAATGATGGTTGCACCATCCATCCTTGCAAGCCCTGGCGCTGCAGGCAATGGCCGCTGCATCCAAGTCTGCTGGCCGATCGGGTTAATTTTCAGACAATCAGTTCATCATGTCCCGGCCTTGCCAGCAACATTGAGTATGAGGAGTTTTGCAGGTATTTAAAGCAGATACTTAACAAGTCAGGAGCAAATAGATGAGAGTTTGGTATGCGGTATGAGCTGCTTTTTCTCGGCAAAACTCGTGAAAAGTATCTGGAACAGGGGATAGAAGATTTTTACAAACGGCTCTCCCGGTACGTTGAGATTGATATCCGGGTTTTGAAGGAGAGAAAGGCAGGGGGGAGTGAACCGGCTGCAGTTGTCAAGGAGCAGGAGGGCAGGGTGTTGCTGTCCAGGATCACGCCCGGCGCTTTGCTGGTGGCTCTTGATCCAGGCGGTCGGCAGCTTGATTCCGAGGAACTGGCGAAACAACTGGATCAGTGGGAACAAGATGGTCGGCGTTTGATCTCTTTTCTGATCGGCGGTCATCTTGGTTTAACCTCCGAGGTTCTGGCCCGGGCTGATTTTGTGCTTTCGCTCTCCCGGATGACTTTTACTCATGAGATGACCCGCTTACTGCTTTTCGAGCAGTTGTACCGGGCCAGGACCATTCTGGCCGGCACCGGTTATCATAAGTAATGGCAGATTAACGACAATGTGTGTACTCTAGCGGATTAGACAAACTAAACCACATCCCCGGAGAGTTGTTATGCCGAAAATAAAGATATTAATTGCCGAAGATTCAAAATCCATTCAGTTTTTATATAATAAAGCCCTGCCGGACGCTTTTTTTGAAAAGAGTCTTGTCTTGAATGGTGAAGAGGCTTTGCAGGCCTATAAAACCCAAAAACCCGATATCATCCTCTTAGACATGCATATGCCCCTGTTAAACGGTTATCAAACCCTGAAAATCCTGCGCGAAAACTTTAAGGATACGGCCACGACCATTGTTATGGTTACCTCTTCTTCTGATAAAGAGGATGTAATGGCTTGTGCGAAATTAGGGATTCAAGGCTATATAGTTAAACCATTTACCGTTGAAGAACTGCCCCAGTTACTCATGAAATACCATCGGGCAAAGAGTGTAACTGCTTAGATTTTTTATGCTATAGGCTGTTATAGTTGTTGAGTGTTGACCTGATCGTCTAAGATTATCCATTGAAGTACTCTGTCCATCTCACTTTTTTCCAGTTCTTAATCTCCCCTTAATCTTTGATGTGGTAAGGTCAATAAATTGAATGGGTTATCATTAACGATGGAAAGTAATAGAAGAAAAATCTTTTTAACAGACCTCTTCAGTTTTTTATCCGTCATTAAAATTTGAAGGTTTTCATTAAACCATTTACCATCGAAGAACTGCGCTGTATCATAGTGGATTCATTTTGTTTTATCACATTACATGTCAATATTTTTTTGAGGATCCCCGTTGTCGACTGCAAGCCGTAAAAAGTCGTTATCACGTTACCGCCAATTGCTGAGTTTTCTCTTGCTCGTCATGCTTTCCGGTTGCCTCCCTGCCTCTTTGGGCGTGCAGGTCGAAAACACGGCAGCAACAGCCAATACCTTCTGGAAGCCACCCGCCCCTGCAAATGCTAAAGCCACCCAACCCGATTTCAGTTTTGCCAAACAGCCCGCCATCCCATTAAATCTTGACCCACAGCGGCTTGGTTTGCCGGATGTCCTTGATGTCGCTCTCCGTAACAATCCGGTTACCAAGGCATCATGGGCCGATGCTCAGGCCGCAGCAGCCGACTACGGCTCGTCGCAGGCGGCCTTTTTACCAACTTTGAGCATGGATGCCGCCATTAACCTGAAAGATACCAACGACAGTCACGCTGAGACCAATACCTTCCAACATAGCCAGGGGCCGGGGCTTGATCTTTCCATGCTGCTCATTGATTTTGGTGGCCGGGATGCCGTCAGGGAGAAGGCTTTGCACACCCTCATGGCAGCTAATTGGAGTCACAACGCTACTCTTCAAGATACGATTCTGACTGTCGAAAAGGCCTATTTCCAATACATGGCAGCCAAGGCTTTTGTCGTGGCAGCTCAGGCTGATCTAAAGGACAGCGAGCAGCATCTGGCAGCGGCAGAAGCACTGCATCAGGCCGGAGCTGCAACCATTGCTGATGTCCTGCAGATGAAGACCGCCTTTTCCCAGGCCCGCCTTGCCCTGCAGACGGCCCAAGGCGCCATTTTTACGACTAGGGGGGCGCTGGCAACAGCCATGGGAGCGCCTGCCAATATCCCCTTTGATATTAAAGAGGAGCCTGGCGAAATCTCACCTGATGCTGTTAATCAACGGGTAGATGAATTAATTGATATGGCCTTGTCCCAGCGTCCTGATCTGGCTGCTGCCCGGGCCAGGTATCTTGCCAGCGCCGTTCAGGTTAAAAAAATCCGCGCCGATGGCCTGCCGACCTTATCTATAAACAGCACCGCCGATACCACCTCTCCGA
>Ga0208863_1002174_pt1 | contig 10544 bp, 6 predicted proteins | sample RifOxyD3_FD_184040 | JGI IMG/M metagenome (GOLD analysis project Ga0208863, IMG submission 184040) | Soil microbial communities from Rifle, Colorado - Rifle Oxygen_injection D3 (SPAdes) | ecosystem: Environmental > Terrestrial > Deep subsurface > Rock core/Sediment | place: Rifle, Colorado...
CAAAATCTAAAAAGAAAAGCCCAAGAACTGGGGTTTGCGTTAGTTGAAGTTGCCAGCCCGCAGCTAAAAACTGCAACTGCGTAAATTCAACCAATTACGGTGAAGTTACTTGGAAGATTAAAAATGTAAATACTTTGATCCGGGCAGCACATCTTGAATAGATTATTTTGACAGAGGAGAGCAATATGTTTTTTGATCTGAAAATCCGCTGGAAATTCCTTTTAAGTTCCTATCTGGTAATGTTTTTTTCAGTATTGGTAATAACTTTTTTCGTAATCTCCGCGCTTAAAACCAATGCGGCACACGATATCGAAACCTTTCGTCTTGAAGAGATCAACAAGGTAAAGGCGAATCTTAAGAATTATGTTGATATGACCTATGGACTGATTGACACCGGTTATAAAAATTCCGCAGCCGATGTTGTTGACAGGCTGAAGAGAGATATCAGTGCGATGCGTTATGATAATGGTACCGGGTATTTCTGGATCAATGACACTGGGCGTCCGTATCCAAAAATGGTTATGCATCCAACTGCGCCGGATCTGAACGGCAAGATAATGGATGACTCGAAGTACAACTGCGCCCTGGGTCAGAAGGAAAACCTTTTTAAGGCGTTTGTTGATGTCGCCGAACAAGGTGGTGCAGGGTTTGTGGATTATTTGTGGACTAAGCCCACCAAGGATGGTCTTTCTGCTGAACAGCCCAAACTCTCTTATGTCCGGCTATATAAGCCCCTTAACTGGATTATCGGTACAGGTGTCTATATTGACGATATTGATAGAACCGTTGCTGCCAAGACGGCTGCCATCAGTACTCAGATTCGCAACATCTTGATAAATATCATTATGGCAGTTGCGGCTATCTCTCTTTTATCATTTGCCGGATTGTGGTATCTGGCCAAAAAAATCAGCGACCCCCTTAATGCCTGTGCTGATTTCTCTTCCAAACTTGGGGCCGGGGACCTCAATGCTGAACTGGATCTTGCTGTTTCCAAAGACGAAGTTGGACAACTTGCCACGTCATTAATGAAGATGCGCAACAACCTGCGCACCTCTATCTTCCACATCACTTCAGTTTCAAGCTCTCTTTCCGATGGCGCCTCTGATCAGGCCTCTTCATTGGAAGAGACATCTTCGTCGCTTGAGGAGATGTCGGCAATGACCAGACAGAATGCGGAGAATGCCACGATGGGCAACAAAATCATCAATGAATCAAAATCAATAGTGATGCAGGCAAATTCCGCTATGGGCCGACTGACTGCGGCCATGAAAGATATTTCGCAGGCCAGCAGTGAAACTCAAAAAATTATTAAAACGATAGATGAAATAGCCTTCCAGACTAATCTCCTGGCATTAAATGCAGCAGTGGAGGCGGCCAGGGCAGGCGAGGCCGGAGCCGGTTTTGCAGTCGTGGCTGACGAGGTGCGGAATCTGGCGATGCGGGCAGCTGAGGCCGCCAGAGTAACAGCCCGGTTGATTGAAGACACGGTTAAAAAAATTAATGATGGCGATGAACTGGCAGCTTCGACAAATGCCACCTTTAGTGAAGTAGCGCAAAATATTCAAAAGGTCAGCCAATTCATGAATGAGATTGTCCAAGCTTCCGATGAACAAGCCAAGGGGATTGAACAGATTAACCAGACAGTTGCCAATATAAACAATGTGACTCAGAACAACGTTTCGCTCGGACACGAATTGATTGAGGCTGTAAATGTCTTTGAAACTAAAGATGTTAGTGATAATCAACGACTTCTAGGACAACATCGCAGGTAGCTTTCCTACTACTCTAAGGACACTGCCCTGCAGCAAAGAAGAGATGCTCATGCCGATCAATGTGTTTATTAGAGCAAAGTAACTCTTTTCTTTTTTTCAATTTTTTCAACCTCTGATGTTTTTTGATACCGGTCATTCCCAGCGACCAAAAGTGTAGAGTTAATAAGGAGAGGAGTCAATGCAGTTTATAGGGGAGTGGATGATTGACATTTCAGAAGGCTTTGGCTAAGGTGGCGGAGTAAATCTACTTGCAAAAAAACGTCTGGGAGAAATCACAAAATGGCGAATGTCGTGATTATCGGCACCCAATGGGGTGATGAAGGCAAGGGCAAGGTCGTTGATCTGCTGACCCGTTATGCCGACTATATCGTAAGATTTCAGGGCGGGAACAACGCCGGCCACACCCTGGTGGTGGAAGGAAAAAAATACATCTTCCATCTGATCCCCTCCGGGATTCTCTATCCGGACAAAAAATGCCTGATCGGTAACGGCGTGGTTCTTGACCCCGGGGTTCTGCTTAAAGAGATGACGGATCTGGCTGCCGCCGGTCTGCCGGTAAATCCGGATCGGCTGACTATCAGTGAACGGGCTCACCTGATCATGCCCTACCACAATCGCTTGGACAACAATATGGAGGCTGCAACTAAACAGGGCGCCAAGATCGGCACTACTGGTCGCGGTATCGGACCATGTTACGGCGATAAAATCACGCGCCAGGGCATCAAAGTTGGAGATCTGCTGGATGATGCCCTCTTTCGGGAGAAACTCACCGAAAACCTAAAGGAGAAAAACTTTCTTTTCGCCTCCAAGTACAATACCGCGACCTTCTCCTTCGAAGAGATTTACGCAATATTCCAGCAATATGCCGAAAAGCTGGCGCCCTATATCGGCAATGTCTCAGTGGAACTTGACAGGGCCCGCAAGGCCGGCCGCCACATCCTCTTTGAAGGAGCTCAGGGCACTCAACTCGACATCGACCACGGCACCTACCCATTCGTGACCTCATCTAACACCATAGCCGGCAATGCCTGCACCGGCAGCGGCTTCGGCCCCAGCCATATTGATGCGGTTATCGGCATCCTGAAGGCCTATACCACCAGGGTCGGTGAAGGCCCCTTCCCATCCGAACTTTTCGACCAGACAGGTGAAGCCCTCCAGCAGAAAGGCGCGGAATTCGGCGCCACCACCGGCCGCAAGCGGCGCTGCGGCTGGCTGGACTGCATAGTGGCCAATGAGGCTGTGCGCTTAAACGGCATAACCGGACTTGCCATTACCAAGCTTGATGTGTTGAGCGGCCAATCCAACCTCAAAATCGCCACCGCTTACGAAGAGGGCGGGAAACGGCTGACCGCCATGCCCGGCAATATCCGACAGGTGGAGCGACTCAAGCCGGTTTACGAGGAGCTGGTAGGATGGCAGGAGGAGTTATGTGACATCCGCAGCATTGACGACCTGCCATCGGCAACGCGCGCTTATATCAAACGCATTGAGGAAATAACCGAAACGCCTGTGGCGATCCTGTCAGTCGGTCCGGGACGGGAGCAGACCCTGCTCCTGAAAAATCCCTTTGCCTGAACCAGAACCTATTAAACAAGCGCTACCACAGGCTGCTTATAATTTAATCCAAAATATTTTTCCATCCGGCAAATTTTAACTTCACTCACACCGCCCTGTTGCGCTATGATAGACAAGATCATCAAAAATTGCTGCTCTGCCTCGACGAAGATCTATACAGCTGTCCGGACAAGACTCCAGACCTGTCCGGACAACAGAGCATGCAATGATCTGGATGCAACCCGTTCCGACTGATTCTTAAAAATTTATTACCTATTTTTTTGCAATATTCCTTGTTTTAATTTTTCACATTATGTAAATTTCAATGTTTTGGTGTTAAAATTTTCAATCTTAACAAATTCTCCACTATCTCCTACTAAGAGGGTATAAAGCTGTGCCCGCTGAAATCAAAGCAAAATTACTGGAAGCCGGCAAAGACGAAGGTTGTATTTCGCTTTCTCTTTTAAATGAGCTGACCCCAGACGACGAAGATCCCAACACTATAGATGAGCTTTTTGACTTCCTGACAGAAAACAACATTGAAGTCATCAGCCACGACAAGACTGGCGCGAAGAAAACTCTCGACGGCAAACTCTGGGAAGAGAGCTCAAAAAAATACATGCCGTTGGACGATGAGGTCGTCGATCCTGACAAACCGAATAAAACAAGCGAAATATGCTCAAAGGACGATGAGTCTCAAGAAGCCGAAGAGACCACCACCACCTACCTGCGGGAGATGGGTCGCTTCGACCTGTTGACTCCTGAAGAAGAAGAAAAATACAGCCGCGCCATTCGGGAAGGCTTTGACGGCATCATCAACTCCATCAAGGATAATGAAGCCCTGGCTGCTGAGATGAAACTCATTACCGCCACGATTGCGATCTGGGAAAAAAGAGATCCGACTCTCAAGCCCAAGAAACAGCACCTGAATTACATGGTCAAATCGGTAGCCAAGGCCAACGAAAAGCACCCCGAGGTTCCTGAACTTAGCGGGATCAACATAAAGGTCGCCAAATACGGAGATGCTATTGAGGTTGCCAAGGATGCCATGATCAAGGCGAACCTCCGTCTGGTAGTAAGTATCGCCAAACGCTACATGCACCAGGGGCTCAGCCTGGCCGATCTCATCCAGGAAGGTAATCTCGGTCTAATGCGGGCGGTATTCCGCTTTGATTACACCAAAGGCAACAAGTTCAGCACCTACGCCAGCTGGTGGATCAGACAGGCCATTACCAGGGCTATCCTCGACAAAACCAGAACTATCCGGCTACCCGTTCACTTCCTTGAACTGCGCAGCCAGTTCTTCAAGGCTTTCTACTCGTTGCTCAAAGAACTGGGACGGGAGCCGACACCTGTCGAGATATCGGAAAAAACCGGGCTGCCCATGGATAAAATCCTGGCCATTCTTGAGGCGTCACGCGAGCCGATCTCGCTTGAGACTCCGGTTGGCGATGACGACAGCACCCTTGGTGATTTTCTCGAAAATCAGGAGTCCGTTTCCCCTTATGAGGCAGTCAAGAATCAGGAACTGGCCGACCGGGTCACAAGCATCCTGGCGACCTTAAGTCCCCGCGAAGAGAAGATTATCCGGCTGCGTTTCGGCATTGGCGAAGATGCCGAGTTCACCCTTGAGGAGATCGGCAAACGCTTTAATGTCTCACGAGAACGGATCAGACAGATTGAGAAAAAGGCCTTGAACCGGCTCCGTCATTCTAGTCGCCGTGAAAAGCTTAAACACTTCCTGGATTGAACCCGCCACCCGCCACAGGCAGACTTGACTCTAAGAATCTCCTGATTCCAGTCGTACTTGCCTTTATGGCTGGAATTACCTGGGCTCGCTTTGGCGTGACATTGCCGGAGCCGGCAAATCTCCTTGCCATCCTGGTGGTTGCCGCGGCTCTTCTCCTCACCTGGCGCCGGGCCAATGCCTATTACATCTACCCCCTTCTCGTTATTTTCTTCTTTCTCACAGGCATATTCCACGCCGGTCCTGACCGGCCACCGCCAACTCCTTTCCATATATACAACCTCATAAAGCACCAGCAAGAAGGAACGATCCAGGGCAGACTTCGGCAAACGATCCGGACCGACCTCTCCAACAAGCACCGATTGATAATCGACGCGGAACAACTGATTCTCCCCGACCAGAGCCGGCCGGCTACCGGTCTGGTTCAACTAACCAGCAAAGAACCGCCGCCGATTAACCTGCTACCCGGCGACAGGCTGCTGGTCAAAGCAACACTCAACCGCCCCCACTCCTTTGCCACTCCAGGCGCCTTCAACTATCAGCAATACCTGGCTGACCAGTCTATCCGGATCACCGGCTGGATCCGTTCTCCAGCCCATATCCTGAAGATCAGCGAGGCACCTTCCGAAGCCAAAACGCCCTGGCAATACCTGCCGGAACGGCTGCGCCATCAAATCAGCCTGGCCATCGATCCTCTCCTCGACGACAAGGTCCGCGGGCTTTACAAGGCCATCCTGATCGGCGAGCGCGGCGATATCCCGCCGGATCAGACCGACGACTTCAATGCCTCGGGCCTGACCCATCTGCTCTCCATTTCGGGCATGCACATGAGCATGCTGGCTCTACTGGTGATCCTCATGTTCACCTGGCTCCTGAGACAATCCACCTGGATTCTGCTGCATACCAGAGCGCCGAAACTCGCCGCCGCTCTCTCTTTCCCAGCCCTGATCGGTTACGCTCTGATTACCGGCCTTGACCCACCGGTAGTCCGCGCCTTTGTCATGACCGCCGTATTTCTCCTGGCAATCATGATCGACCGCCAGAACAACGTTGCCGGCAATATTGCCCTGGCAGCTTTCCTACTGCTCATCTGGCAACCGACCAGCCTGTTTTCAGTCTCTTTCCAACTCTCTTTTGCCGCAGTAACCGCGATCTGCCTTACCCTTCCCCTGCTAAGACTAGAAAAAGATTCACCAGCTCCCAAAGAAACTGATACGGCAAAACGTCTGAAACGGCTGCAGAAGCTTTTCTGGGCCGGGATACTGATCTCCATAGTAGCCATGCTGGGCACCGCGCCGCTCACCATCTTCCATTTTAACCGGTTCTCGCCGATCAGCCCGCTGACCACTCTCCTGGCTGCACCTCTCATGTGTTACTGGTCCTTGCCGATCGGTCTCATTGCCCTGCTTGTTTTGCCGATTGCCCCTTCTCTGGCGGCACAACTCTTTTCGATCGGCTCCTGGGGAATCACCGCTACCTCATCCCTTGCCCATTTCGCCGGTCAGCTGCCGATAAGCTCTGTCTGGCTACCGACCCCATCCATTTTCGAAGTAGTTCTCTGGTACATCTTTCTTCTCGCCCTCCTGGGCTGGCAGACTAAAAAAGCCTGCCGCCTCCTGGCCTTGTTAAGCCTCATCGCAGCCCTGAGCATCCCATTAATCATCGCCCATAACCGGCTGCAGGCCACTGACACCGTTGTCACTTACCTTGATGTGGGCCAGGGCAGCGCCACTCTGCTGGAACTGCCAAACGCTAAAACCATACTTATCGACGGCGGTGGGGCTTTTACCGAGAGATTCAATGTCGGCCAAGGAGTAATTGCCCCTTTTCTCTGGCAAAAGAGGATCACCGGCCTTGATGCCATCGTTCTTACCCACCTGCACTCCGACCATTACAGCGGCCTGCCGTTTATAGTCGCACGATTCAAACCTGAAACCCTCTGGATCAACGGCGAGCTGCCTTTTGACCAGCTTTTTGCGGCCCTTATGCAAGAGACCCGTGCAAACAATGTCCGTACCGCGATCCCCAAGGCCAAAGAATTTCTTTTTGCAGACGGCCCGGTCAGCCTGCAGGTTATCTCAGACCTCCATCTCCAGGGGAGTCAACCGAATCCGGAAAATCAATCACAAAAAACAGGGAGTAACGCCAATGAATCAAGCCTGGTTCTCAAGTTGCGGCATGGAGAAACATCATTTCTTTTTCCAGGCGATATCGAGAGTGGCGACGAACAACTTTTGCTGAACAAAGAGGTGGACGTTCATGCCGATGTCCTGCTGGCCCCCCATCATGGTCGGGCAACCTCCAGCAGCGAAGAATTTATCGAAAAAGTTGCGCCGCGCTATGTCGTGCTTTCCACCAGCCCCTTCGCTAAGTCGGAGAGATTGACAAGTGACGCGATCCAAAAATATCAGGCGGCAGGAACTACAGTGTTCACCACGGCCAGAGATGGGGCAATCACCTTCCGAACCGACGGCAAAACTATCAAAAGCCAAAAAACAAACGAATAACCTCTCAATATCTCAACAATTTTAAAAAACTTATAATCTGAAGATGTCTCCGAACGCATCTTGTTGGGCTAGCCGGCAGCATAATCCATTAAGTGCGCCGGCAACCTATTATAGAAGAATAAGTGCCGGCTATGACAAAGCCTTGGCGGTAATTCCAGCTCATAATATTGCATAGAATACAACAATGATTATCCGTGAGTATTTCTAAAGGTTGTTCTTGACAGGGTTATTAAATTGTGTTCAATACTTCATATTATTACAAGGTATTTTGGGGATGATGTCTATGCCTGCTCCTTGTGTTATAATCCAAGTTATTGCTATATATTTTCAAGCATTTTTTCAACGGAAGTTTGTTATCAAATGGCCCGACCGTATTGAACGGAGGGTAATGTGCTAGGCCGCTTGCAACCTTTTCCAATAAGTGCGCGAGCGACATAATATCTGTTATGAGTAATAAAACCATATGAAAAGCCAAGCTCTCTCAATAATCATTCTTCTAATAGCCATCACAGCACATGCAGACGAAATAGCTTTTCCAACCGATTGGCGCCTCCCGACAGATGAAGAATCGGAAAAGGGCATGCTTAAATGGAGAAACAAAGACAGTAATAGATATCTCGCTGCAATAGCAGACTTTAATGGTGATGGGAAAAATGATAAAGCCTTAATGCTTGTCAATGATAAAACAAATAAAATGCGCCTTTATGTGTTTTTATCTTATTATAACAATGCAATACAAGCAATTATTCTCAACGAATTTGAGCCAAAAAGTTGGGTATCAGCAATGGGTGTGTCAGTCGCCAATCCAGGCAAGTACGAAACCGCATGTGGCAAAGGGTATTTCGAATGTGGCCCCAATGAAAGTGAAATCTTAGAATTGACAAGACCAGCCATAAATTTTCTTAAATACGAAAGTGCAAATTCATTCTTTTACTGGAATGACAAAACAAACAATTTTCTACAAGTACAAATGAGTGATTGATAAAACTCATAACAACCGGCTACCTTTAGGCAGTAACTGTCAAGACTTTCCTGAGGTAAAAAGAAATTGCAGTCTTTTTTATGTTTTTATCGTTCAATTTATCAATTACTGAGGTGCCGAAGCCTCCTGGCAAAATGAGTGCATAGGAGTATATCGAAGCGGCTCCCCGCGAAATTTTTAATAGGCAACTCCTTAAAGTCCAATGAAATCCGTTCGCGACTGGCAATCCTACCAAGCTTCGGCCCTTGTCTTGCAAAGAGACAGGGCAACCATACTTTATTGGCCATGTCGGGAACACCCGACCCGAGTGACATATTGTAAACCTGATGATTCCATAAAGGATCACAAGCGAGTTGCGGTCATCTCCAGGCCGGGGTTCACCGGACCTCTTCTAATTTTTTTAGATTGTTCTCATCAATCAAGCCGCCTCTGCCAAGGGTTTATATTGGCTTTTGCAGGTAAAGAAACGTTGTTCGTCGAAGGCCTTACCGGATTGATACCAGCCGAACAGTTTACGCAAGAGGTTCCGGGAAACCACGGTCATGGCCTTGTTGCCCGGCATCTTAGTTTCGTCTTTTTTCTTGTGGTAGACCTCGCCATAGAGACACCCATGTTTAACCAGTGGCAAGGCTATGACATGCAAGACCTTTCTGAACAGCCGCCTGCCTTTCTTAGAGATTTTGTCCTGCCCCTGAAAGGTGCCACTTTGTCGCGTTCTGAGACTGAGCCCGGCATAACGCATAAGTTGCCGCCAGTGAGCAAAGTCGATAAGCGGTCCTGTTTCGCCGAGGAACCGGGCCAGATTCTTGTCGGAGATGACCTTAGGGGTTGGCGGCGGTATCTTGGGATCCTGCGCCCGCAGTCGGTTAAGAATTTCAATCATCTGAGCCGTTATTCGGTCTTTTCTTTCGACCTGCTGGAGATAGTCGGCCATCAAATCATAAAAGTACGATTGCAGAACTTCGATATACCCTGGAGGCATTTCGTTCAAAGCGGAACTACTGGCGTCATCCCACAAACGCTTGAGCGAGGCAGTCATGATTCGTGGCGCCGCCTTCTTCATCCGACGGCAGAAAATGTCGTGCCCGTCGGCCACGATCCGATAGGGATTGCAGCCATATTCCTCAATCAGAGCGATGCCGGAGTTGCTGTAGAGAAAATCCTTTTCAAAGGAGTAGTCACAGAAGAGTTCCACCAGGAGCTTGCTGATCCTGCAACGCAAGCTGGTAATGGTAACATCACACTCATCGTAGATTTTGTTCAGCTTTCTGAGCATCAGATATTCCTCGCCGATCAGGCGCAGTTTGATCACCTTGTTCAATTTCCCCAGTGTATTGATAACCCTGGGATCTTTCTTGTCGGTCTTGTTGCTGTCGTTGCTCTCGACGACTCGGAATTTGGCCACGGCCTCAGCGTTAACGTAGTTGGTGAAAAAACCAAGCCGACGAGCAGTCCTGAACAGGCTGTTTTGGTACTGCCCAGTGGGTTCGCAAATAATCCGCAGAGATGTCCTGCCGTGTTCAACTGCGATTTTGTGGTAGTCCAGAAGACGCTTTTCAATAATGATGGTCCTGTTCTGGCAGGTATCGGAAAACTCCTTGCCATCGATTTCGAAGAAAAAACAAAGGGTGTGCTTATGGACATCCACGGAGATATCGACAACGTTATTAAGATTGATTTTCTGGGCAGTCCGAGTAATTTTCATTGTGGCTTCTCCTTTTTGTGTGTTGATAGTACCGGCTATGAGCTCCATAACTCATATTGTACATCAGACCTTGAAGGAGAAGCCTTTTTGCTTGCTGCCTAATAGTATGTTAACCTGAGCGCGAGTAGCTCGGCGGCGCTGCGCGAAAAAGGTCATTGGCGCGCCAGGTTAGCCGGTTATGGCCAAAAACATGAAAACAATCACTAGCATTTTATTGGCGTTACTTGTTCCGCTAACCACAGTAGCGGGAGAATGCCCTCCTGCACCGAATACGATT
>Ga0208863_1002176_pt1 | contig 10533 bp, 8 predicted proteins | sample RifOxyD3_FD_184040 | JGI IMG/M metagenome (GOLD analysis project Ga0208863, IMG submission 184040) | Soil microbial communities from Rifle, Colorado - Rifle Oxygen_injection D3 (SPAdes) | ecosystem: Environmental > Terrestrial > Deep subsurface > Rock core/Sediment | place: Rifle, Colorado...
CAAAAAGCGTATGATGAAAAGCTCGCAAACCCGAAGGTGCAACGCGATGCCGAGATAGAGGCCAAGCAGCGCGACATGAAGATCCGGGAGGGGGTGGCGTTTGAAAAGGCGGTACAGCCCCATGTCAAAGGCCTACGGATGACGTTGCATAAGGAGTGGGAGAAACAGCGCAAACACGACAGGGAGCTGCAGAAGCAGCGCGGGCATGGGCATGATCCTTGGAGTAGGGGATTGTGAGGTCGGGCTGGCTGGGTACGTTTCTAATTGAGCGTTTTGTCTCGGTAGCAAAATGCAGCGAGCAAAACGTCCTGTCGGGTTTGGTGCCCAGTTTTCCTGCAGATCCTGCTCCAGTAAGAGCCGACAGTCCCTGGTTCAATTTCTAACTTGGCTGCAGTGTCCTTGTTTGTAATGATTCCCACGGTGGCAAGCTCAACGATCTCGGTCTCTCGTTGGGTCAGCCTGTGCTTTGCGCAAAAAGACTGAAGCCAATCTGTCAGCCCCTGACTGTCGAGCGTTTCGACGAGGCTGATCAACACGCCTCCGGTGAGTGGTTTGGGCACGACAAGGGGTGGAAGAAATGGGAATTCCTTGATGCGCTCGGCTGTGACATAGCCGCTCGCCACAATGATAATTGGTTTTGGGTGCATGGGTGCCAACACGGCGAGCAAATCCGCACCGTCACCATCGGGCAATTGAAGATCTACAACAACAACACGCCAATCATTTTGTGTGAGCGCTGCTCTTGCGTGCGCCAATGTTGTGGCTGCGTGCACATCCCATCCACTCGACTTCAATACACGACGCCATCCGCGCACAATGAGTGGGTCGTCCTCAACCAGCAGAATCTTTCTGCACGTCATGGCCCAACCGTACCACGATTTCTGTCCTTAGGATGTAAACCAATGATTTACACGGCCATCGTAACCCCTTGATTTCTTTTTAATACTGGTGTCCTTGGTCTGTAAATCAATGATTGGCAATCATTCGTTTACATACACGACGATCTGTCTGAGCTAGAGAGTGGCGCACTGAATATCCGCAGGCAAAGACCTTCAAAGGGGCACGATGATGCGAGTGATGGTGACATTTGGCGCGATTGGGATGGTCTTCACCGGCTTGACGGGAGAAGCGCATGCTACCTGCCGGACTTTTTATGAGTCTGACGCAACCTATACTGAGAATATTTGCGAAGAGGACACCAGCAATGAGATAGGAATTGGCACCACGACTCCGGGTGCCAAATTGACTGTCCAAACAAACGCCTCTGGGACCGCCGTTCAGTTGCTCAGTGGCAGTACAGGCTACCATACCGATCTATCAATCGGCAGAGCTTCAACCGAAGGGCAATTGGGCATTGCATCAGCCGCTGGCTTGTATTCCACAAGTGCAGGGGTGGGGGACCTCGTGTTGCGCCTCAATGATTCGACGAAAAAGTTGCTGCTTCAGGCCGGAACGGGAACAGCTCCACTTACTGTGACCAACTCCAATGTCGGCATCGGGACGACGAGTCCCGCCTACAAGCTCGATGTGAATGGGGCGGGCAACTTCACTGGCAACCTGACGGTCGATACCAATGTCCTTTATGTGGACACGAACAATGACAACGTGGGTATTGGGACGGCCCCATCTGCAAGCTACAAGCTTCACGTCAATGGAACCGCAAGATTCGAAGACGGTGTCGCCATCGGTTCTGGAGCAGATTTGAATGTGGACAACGCCACTCTCTTTGTTGATGCTTCTACCAACCATGTTGGGATTGGTACGAGTTCTCCTCTTGCGGCGTTGCATGTTTCCGGGGGTGATATTGCAGTCTCCACAAGCAATGGTGTGATTCTCAACGCCAGCGGAAGTTGTTACAGCCTGAAAATCAATAGTAGCGGCGAGATCATCTACGCCAGCGGCAGCACCACGCGACTGCCATCTGTCACCTGCCCATAAAAAGGCAGATCTCGTAGAGGACCATTTTTACAAGTTGTTCGGAGCATTCCATGGAAATAGGTGTGAAGAGGAACGGGATCTTTACCATTTCTTTCTTTGCCGCTGTGTTGAGTTGGCCAACTCAGACCAACGCCATCTGCCGGACTTTTTACGAGTCTGACGGATCCTATACAGAGAATATCTGCGAAGAGGACACCAGCAATGAGATAGGAATTGGCACCACGGCTCCGGGTGCCAAATTGACTGTCCAAACAAACGCCTCTGGGACCGCCGTTCAGTTGCTCAGTGGCAGTACAGGCTACCATACCGATCTATCAATCGGCAGAGCTTCAACCGAAGGGCAATTGGGAATTGCAGGGGTGGGAGACCTCGTGTTGCGCCTCAATGATTCGACGAAAAAGTTGCTGCTTCAGGCCGGAACGGGAACAGCTCCCCTTACTGTGACCAACTCCAACGTCGGCATCGGGACGACGAGTCCCGCCTACAAGCTCGATGTGAATGGGGCGGGCAACTTCACTGGCAACCTCACGGTTGACACCAATGTGCTCTATGTGGATACCGCCAACAACAACGTAGGTATAGGGACCGCCCCGTCGGCAAGCTACAGGCTTCATGTCGATGGCGTCCCGTTTATTGGTGGCAATGTCACAATTTTGGGCGACTTGAATATGGGTGGGGCCCCTATGGTGGTTTGGGAGCAATACCATCGGGTTGGAATTAATGAGAACAGCCCCGGCGCGAAGCTCGAAGTCAACGGGAATGTCTACGTCAGCACACCGGGCAACGGTATCGTTTGGAAGCATGCAGATGAAGCCAGATTGATGGTGAATTCAAACGGCATTCTGGGGACACAGTGCTCCGGCTGTTCGGGCGACAGCCAACTTGAGGTTGCCTTATTTGTTGTGGATGAATTCGGCGCTGCAGGCGAATGCAGTGGTGGTTACATTTACTACGACGAAGATGCGTACGAAGACGGATTTGAGGCCCTCAATTATGACCAGATTAGGGTGAACACGGACCCAGGAGTTGATGCCAGGGATTTCGTCGATTTCTCAGGCGGGGGACAAGACAATAACGACCCGTACGGAGCGGATTTTGCGGACGTATTTCTACTTGCAACGCATGGTAGTCACGATTGTACGGGTGGCTATTCTGAATTTACAATGGGCGACGACGGCGACTGCAAGGTTAGAACAAGCGAGATGGAGTTTGGAAATGGTGGCTCTAATGAGGAGGCCAAAGTTGGGCTCCTTGTTGCCTGCGACTCTGTGCATCAATGTGTGTGGGAAAATGGTGGCTACGATGATATGTTTCACGGCGGCTTCAATATCCTCAACGGTTATCATGGGACTTCTTACGACAACCATGACAACGATATTGGCGATTACATTGAAATCGCCGAGGAAGGGGGTGTTGGCGATGATTGGGTCGATTTGTTGACGTGTGACGGCGGTCCCTTCAACATTCACGACCAGCAGTGTGCAACATCCATGGTCTTCGGTGGGGCGAATTACACTGCCGCTTTCATTTACCATAACGAGGGATTCAAGAATTTTTATGACCAAGGAGGCCATACATATACCGATACTTGGTTCGATTGCGGCTGCAATCCTGACGGTGGTGTAGCTCTATATGATCATAAGTGTGAATAGATTGAGGCGTAGTCATGTTCAGAATTTGTGATTCTCGAATCTTCGTGGTGGTTTTCCTTTCAATGGCGTCTGTGACTGCGCAGGCTGTGGATTTGTCCCGGGACGCCCAGGATCGCCTGCGGTCTAGATTGGTTGTTGACGAGTCAGCAATTAACCTTTGGCCGGCCTTGGGTGAAAGCTTCGATTGGAATATTGGCCCGAGTTTTGATCCGCAATTGTTCATGAATGGCATTGAGGCGGTAGCTGGGATCGAAGGCGTTTGGGAGGCAGGTGAAACGGAACGTAGTTGGCGTGCGGAAACACCGTTTCATACGATCAAAGTGATCAAGGAAAAGATGCTCTTTGTTGTTCGTGACCAACGGCCCTACTATTTGGACCCAATACCCGAATCGATGCCCGAGGACTCTGTGTTGTTAGAACAGGCCAGAACTCTGCTTGAGGCGATAGGTGCCCGTCCGGATGAGATGGAAACACACCACATCGCATTTCGCGCCAGAAGGTCCAAGCCTCACAAGAATTTGAGTTCCGCCCCTCCTTCTGCCCCTGAAAAAATGTCAAAGAAGGTGTATTTCGATCGAAGCATTGGGGGGATTCCCATTAAGGGGGACAAGATTGTTTTCACGTTTTCTTTGGATGGCAGGTTTCGAAAAATGATCGGTAAGTGGCGTCGGATCGATTACGGTGCCAGCACAATGTCGTCCTCTTTGTCCGAGGAGCAATTTCTGAGTGTCTCAGTCGAACAGTTGCTGGTGGCTGGCGTTGATCCGGATGACGCGTTTCCGATCTATTTGGGAACGACCTATGTCCCATATGAGATCTCACCTGGAGTTTTTGCTGTTGATCTGAAAGGCGTTGCTCGCATTGGCATATACGGGCCCAATGGAGAGCGGCGGTGGCACATGCACTACTATGACATCTAGTACGAACCGGGCAGTATTTGAACCTGCCATCGAAAAAGACACGCATGCCAAAGATTCTTGAACTGTGTTGCTCGACATGGACATCCCATACCTTTCCTAAGAAGTGTAGCTGATCACGGACATTTGCTCGTCTGAAAGACCAAGTACCGTGTGCCCAAAGGGCTCAAAACTTGCTAAACAATACGAAATACATTCCAGGTTGTCGCCACAGGGAAGGGGGCACTATGTCTGTGATCAGACAGGGTAGTCGAAGACACGCTGTCGTCTCGTTGTTGTTCGGGACCTCCATCATTGTGCCTCTATGGACGGCGGGTTGTGGCCGTACTAAATATTTTCATTGCGATTCCGCGGCAACGAGTGCGCTCGAAGAGTTGGAACCCGGTGACAGATCTGAAGAACTGGATGATCTGGTTGCTATGTACGATTCGGTGAATCTCGTCTGGCAAGCCGACAACGCATGCGAGGAAATTGGCCCCACAAGGCTGACAATCTCTCTGCCTTCATCGAGCAAACTGGAAGTGAACCAAGGTCCCGCTGCGGATATCGAACCAGGGCTATTCTCTTGCGACGACCTCGCGTGGACTGACGCACACATCACCGTTGAAGGCACACTGGAGCCAATGTTGAATGGGGTGCCGATCGACACTCTGGTGCGTTTGGTGTACTCCGAGATCAATATATGGGGCCGCCTGGACTTAGAAAATCACCCCTCTTACGATTACATCACCCTGCATGTTGATTTTGATTCTGAGAGCAGCCCAACAGGCAAACTACTACTCCATTCAGGAGGGTATTTCAGATGCGAGTTTGAGAATTGGTCGGTTGTAAACCCATAGGATTCATTTCCCGTCTTGGCCAAACTCGACCCTTCTTGGCCAATTCCCACTCTTCTTGGCCGAGATTGACTCATCATGGGAAAGATGAGCCAACGCCGCGCATGCAGATGAAGTAGTATCGTGGAGTTATGGAAACCACCCTACCCATCGTAAACGCGCAAGTTCATCCGACCGCCCTGCTTATTCGGCGGCGGCAGCCGTTGTTGTGGTGATCGTTGGTATTGGGGCTCCTGACCGGATAGATGTAAAAAGTAGCGCTTGTTGGGTCGCCTTCACCGAGGTCGTACACTCGGCTTGAGCAGGCGGCGTACTGACGTCCTCCCGATGCTCAACCTTCGCGCTATTTCCGAATGGCTGAGCCCTTGGCGTTTCAGCTTTCTGATTTGGTCGATCCGCAGCGCTGCCGTTTTCGGGCGTCCGTGTCTGCCTCCCTTACTTCGCGCTTGTGCGATGCCAGCCTTCACGCGCTCGCGCAGGATCTCGCGTTCGAACTCGGCGAACACGGCGAGTAACCCGGTCATCGCCCGTCCAGTCGGCGTTGTCAGATCCAAGGCCTCAGTGAGAGACACAAATCCGACGCTGAGCTCGGAAAGTTCTTTGAGCGTCGTCACCAGGTCGACCAGCGAGCGGCCCCACCGGTCAAGCTTCCACACAACCACTGCGTCGATCTCTCGGCGGCGTGCAGCACGGAGAATCTCGTCTCGTTTCGGCCGCTCTTTGGTGCCAGAGCCGATGTCCTCAACTTTGACCGACACCATCCAGCCGCGGTCCTTGACGTATTTCTTCATCTTGTCGATCTGCATCGGCAAGGTCCTCTGCTCGAGCGTCGAGACGCGCGCGTAGATGCCGACGCGAAAAGTCGCGTTTTTGCCCATGGCCAAAAACCCTCCTGAAAACCGGCCTCGTCTGACCGCGGATTTGCAGGACTTTTCGTGAACGCAATTGCTATGGCCACAAACTATAGTTTATGGACGGCGTCTTTGCCAATGCTTCCGGGCAACAACGAGAAAGGTCCAAAAATGACCCGACCGGTTGGCACCACGATTCTAGAGGGACAAACGCCACTGGAGGAGCTCGGCCCCGAGAAACTCGCCGGGATCTTCAGGATGCGCGAGCACTACGAGCCCTTTCTCAGAAACGCTCGCAGCCTTGAGAACCGAATCTGGCTTCTCTGGCATGCGACTTACCTTGAAGCGTTTGGCCGACAAGTCCCCTACCATGCAGTTCCAGCCAACATCGTGGCGATGCTCGCCAAGGCCATCGACGAACCGCGGCCGGCCGTGCCGCTCGTTCCGCGACGCAGGATGACATTTTCCGCTCACGCCGAGAAGGTTCGCACCGCCCTTGGCTACCGAAAGCTGTCGGGAGCACTCTCTGCTTCGATTCTCTTTTGGCTCACTGAACTCGCAAAACGCAACGACGACCCGGAGCGCCTGCGCCAATCGCTCGACGAGCGCCTGCGCGCAGACAAGATTGTCGTTCCCGCGCAGTACCGTCTGGAGCGGCTGCTCGGCAAAGCCAGAAACGCCGGCCAGCAAAGCACCATCGCAGCCGTGCTCCAGCCGCTCGGGCGCGAGCACCGCCGCGCCCTCGGCCGCCTGCGCGAACTGAGGTCGGACGGGCAGAAGAGCGTGCTCCAGTGGCTCAAGGAGCCGCCAGCGTTCAGCAGCCCCGCCGTCCTGATCGGTCTACTCGACCGGATCGATTTCATCCGTGGGCTTGAGCTACCGGCCAGCGCCGCAGCCTCGCTTCACCCCGACATGCGCCGCCGAATCGCGGCGCTCGTTGGGCGCTATTCGGCCGACAGCCTGTTTGGTGATTTTCCCGAGCCAAAGCGCCTGGCCTACCTCGCTTGCTACCTCGCCGAACGGCTGATGGCGCTCGTGGACCTATCGGTCGAGTGCTTCGACGACCTCGCCAATGGCGTCAAAAATCGAAGCGAGAACGCCATGCGCAAGGACCAACTCGGGCATGGCCGCGCCATCAACGACAAGCTCAGGATGTTCGAGACGATCTCGGCGGTGCTGCTTGATGAGGCGACAGTGCCGGACGACAAGATCCGCTCCACCGTCTACGCCGCGATATCCAAAGACGAGCTGCGGCGTGCTGCCGAAGGTTGCCGTGAACTCATTCGGCCGGCCGACTACAACTGCGTCGATTACAAGGCTCGCCGCTACAATTACGTTCGCCGCTTCTTGCCACGCTTCTTGCGGACAGTCTTGCTGGAATCGACATCGGAGGCGGCGCCGGTGATCGATGCAGTGAGGGCCATACTCAATTGGGATACGCGAGGGCTTCACGCGGTGCCGCCCGATGCGCCGGTCGCGTTCGTGCCCAAGAGATGGCTGGCCTACGTTTGTCCCAAAGATAGCCAAGTTGACCGTCGGTACTACGAGCTGTGCCTACTCGAGGTGCTTCAGTCCTCCTTGCGCAGCGGCGAAGTTTGGAGCCGCGACGGCAGGCGTTACGGGAGCGTCGAGGATCTGCTCATCCCTCTTGCTGAGTGGTCGCAGGTGCGTGACGACTGCTACCGCGAGCTCGGCCTTCCGAAGACCCCAAAAGCCTGGCTCCGACAGCACGTGGAGACGCTCGACAAAACCATTCGCCGCGTGACCACAGGCCTCGCGCAAAACACGCAGGTCTTTATCGAAGGCGGACGCGTTCACCTTAAGGCGCTCGAGCCGACCGGCGTTCCAGAGCACATCAAGAAGCTGAGAGAAGGGCTCGCCGCGAACGCGGCTGACATCCAGCTATGCGATCTGCTCCTCGAGGTCGACGGCTGGATCGGTTTCAGCAAGCACTGCCGCACACTCGCGGGCCATCGCGGTCGGGCGGTAGAGTTTGATCGGGCACTGCTGACCGCGCTCACCGCCGAAGGTTGCAACCTGGGCATGACGAAGATGGTAAGCCTTGCGCCCGGCGTGAATCTGCGATTGCTGCGGAGGATTCGCGAACATCATCTGCATCGCGAGACCCTCCAGGCGCTGATTGATGAGCTGGTCAAGGCGCAACACCGCCTGCCTATTGCGGGCTGGCTCGGCGATGAGCGGGTGTCGATGTCCGACGGCATGCGCATCGCCTCTCGCGTTGGCACGATGCGCGCCGCATACATGCCGGCATATTTTGCGCCTGGCGAGCGCGGACTGACGTTCTACACTCACGTCTCGCATCAGGGACCGGCCTTTGGTGCGCAAGTGATCGGCAACGAGCGTGATGCCACCTATGTCATCGACAGCATTCTGCACGTGCAGTCGGAGCTGCCGATTCGCGAGCACTACACCGACACCCACGGTTTTACCGAGATCGTCTTCGCCCTCTCGAACCTGTTCAGCATAGACTTCTGCCCGCGCATCAAGGGCATGCACGACCAGCAGCTCTATGGCCCACCCGGTGCTGACATCTGCGGCCCGCTCGCCGAACACTTTGAGGGCGCGCTCAACCTCGAGTTCATTGAGAACCACTGGGACGACATCGTTCGCACCGTCGCCTCAATTCGCCGCGGCGTCACAAGCTCCGTGCTGCTCTGTCAACGGCTCAGCTCCTACGCCAAGCAGAATCCTCTGTACCGCTCTCTTCGCGAGCTCGGCCGTCTCTTCAAGACAGACTTCATTCTCCGCTACTACGCCGAGCCGCACCTTCGCCGCCGCATTCATGTCGGTTTGAACCGGATGGAGGCGTTCAACGGCTTGATGCGTCATCTGTTTTTTGGTCGGCAGGGACAAAACTGGGAGCGCGACCTGGAACACCAGGCCAATCGCGCCAGCGCCCTGACGGTTTTGGCCAACGCCGTCGTGCTCTGGAACAGCGTCCAGCAAACCAGAGTCATCAAGCTGCTACGCGCCGAGGGATACAAGCCTGAGCCGCAGGATTTTCAGCGCATCTCGCCCTACGCCCACGAGCACGTGCTACCCTATGGTCAGTACATCTTCGACATGCGGCGGCGACGAAACAGAAATGCCTTTGTTCAAGCTCATGTACTGTGACACTGATCCAATAAGCGCTACTTTTTACATCTATCCGGTCAGGAGCCCTATTGCCGTTCCCGCGTCAGCACTCGCAGACTACACCCTGCAATCGGGTCTTGATTTATCGCTTGGGTACGGCGGTTCGGTGGGGGGTCAGTCTATTAGGTTCTCGCCCTACCCCGCTCTCTGATTGACTCTGCCGATTTTGCCGACCACAAATAGCTGCATTTTTGGGCCATGCTTGAGAAGAGCGTCGGCAGCCAGGGAAGTTCTGTTTTCTGCCCGCTCGCTTGCATAAGATCTGCGTCATGCCCCTCCGCGCCGCCCTCTACCACCGCGTCAGCACCGTTGACCAAAACCCGGACGCCGCCCGCAACGAACTCCGTGGTGCCGTCGAACGCTACGGTTTTACCGCCGCGCTCGACATCGAGGAGACGGGCAGCGGTGCCAACAATCAACGGCCTGGGCTCGTTCAAGTTCTCGACGCTGCGCGCCGCGGTCAAATTGACGTGGTGCTCGTTTGGAAGCTCGATCGCTTCGGCCGCTCCGCGCTCGATCTCTTGACCAACCTTCGCCAGCTCGACGCCGTCGGCGTTCGCTTCATCGCCCTCACCCAGGGCATCGACATCCGGCCCGGTGGCGATGCGATGTCGCAGTTGCTGCTGACGATGCTTTCGGCGGTGGCTGAATTTGAACGGTCGTTGATCATCGAGCGTACGCGGCTCGGCCTTGAGCGTGCCCGCCGCGCCGGCAAGCGCCTCGGTCGTCCACCGGTGGCGACGCCACCGGCCGACAAGGTCAAGAAGCTCAAGGCCAAGGGCGCGACGTGGGAAGAGATTGCGACGCGGCTGAAGTGCTCGGTTTGGGCCGCCAGACAAGCTGTGAAAAAGGGGGGTCCAAAACGAGGCTCTCGGACCCAGTAAAATCGCGGGTTAGACGAACCGTGAAGGGTGCTGTGAGAAACGAACGTTTTACACAGAACCCAATGAGGCGCAGAAGGCTGTTGGCAAGCTCAGGTTCTAATCAGGGTGCTTGACCTCCCTGCTCTACGTGATTGGTCTGTGCTCGGTTACTAGCTCAAGCCCAGGTATGCCGGTGAAGTCTTTTGGGTTGTGTGTCACCAAGGGCAGACCGTTGGCCCGCGCTGTTGCTGCAATCCATGCGTCATCGACCGCTATTGGTTGCTCGCTCCGCCCCGCGCGAATTTCACCCCAGTGTTGGC
>Ga0208863_1002181_pt1 | contig 10523 bp, 10 predicted proteins | sample RifOxyD3_FD_184040 | JGI IMG/M metagenome (GOLD analysis project Ga0208863, IMG submission 184040) | Soil microbial communities from Rifle, Colorado - Rifle Oxygen_injection D3 (SPAdes) | ecosystem: Environmental > Terrestrial > Deep subsurface > Rock core/Sediment | place: Rifle, Colorado...
AATAACGAGCGATGAGTTTACACAGTGGATCATGTATTTGTGGTGAAGTGAGATATCAACACAAGAATATTAAACGTTGTGAGGCAATCAAACTGACCGGTGCGAGCCGCAATACGCTCAGCAACATTTCCGTACACTGATCGAACGCGGACACTTAAACCAGCACGGTAGCGGACGGGGTGTCTAGTACGAGCTTCGCTGAAACCACTCATCTAGGAGCATTCGAGCAGCATGCTGCGAGCCTGCGAACGCCAATGCGCATGCAGACGCGTTGGCTGGTCAAGATGACCAATTCCCGATCGCGCAATTGAACCCACGTCCGCTGCCACTCTACCTGCAACGAAACAACCGGCGAATTTCCTGATAAGATTCTTGCCGAATAAGGGATTTTGGTAGGTTTTCGCAGCTGCCCACAATGGCTCGCAGGCGTTGGGATAGCTTAAATTAACTCGGGGTGCGACCCCACCATTGATATCTATGCCTCCAACTCACGATGCGCGTAAACCTTATCCAATTTCTTGGGAAAAGCAAACTGTATTCATGCAAGAACTTCCTGATCATTTTGCCAGAATGGTTTTGTTTAAGGTTAATACAGGTACACGTGAGCAGGAGGTTTGCCATTTGAGATGGGATTGGGAAATTGACGTACCGGAGCTAGGTACAAGCGTATTCCTGATTCCCACAGATTTTGGCAGCCGATGCACGGCTTTGATAAGCAGGCATTAGAGGAGTTTTCACCGCTCAATATTTTGCCTGCGCCGAGCCAGTCATTCGCGAATGCGGGCAATCAAAACTAAGCGGTCCTTGACAAACTTCAGCTGCCTAGCAAGTTCAGCGGGATAAATACTACAAACGACTCATTACGTTTAGTCAATTTCCGACACACAAACTGCACCAAATGACGTACACCAATTTTTCCCAGTACATCGCTACCTTGTCACACGTCAGTCTATTAACACCCGGTTGCGGCCTTCGTGTTTCGCCTGATATAGAAGATGATCAGCCGCAGAAATCATGGTGTCCACATGGTCCGTCACTTTCGTGGTAATGCCGATGCTGACAGACACATAAACTTTGGTATCGCCAATTTCAATGATCATTTTTTCAAGTGTTTTGCGAAAGTCATCAAACAAATCAAAGGCCGAGATGGGCGAGAGATTGGATGCAATCACACAAAATTCTTCACCGCCATAGCGGGCGACAATATCGCTGCTGCGGAAACGCTCATGCAACAAAGCGCCAACTATCCGCAATACTTCATCTCCGGCGTCGTGCCCCCAAGTATCGTTGATGCGTTTAAAATGATCGATGTCTATCACGGCTACAGCGAGCTGTGTATTCATACGATAGGCACTGGATACCAATGGAACACCGATGCGTAGCAATTGCCTGCGGTTGTTAAGTCCGGTGAGAAAATCAGTTGTGGCCGCCGCTTCAGCACTGGTGCGCTTTTGGTAGTTGAGCGCATTGGCCAGCGCGATGGATATTTTGGATGAAAACACTTCCAGCAATTTCCGGTCATGTTCATCGGTGTCACCTAAAGTCCCGTGCAGCAGCGCCGCGCTTCCCTGAGCAGACTCTGTTTCAAGATACAGAACCGTGTAGTCATCCGTCATCTGTGTTTTCTTATCAGACAGCGCCTGACGTATCAGCTGCACCATCTCACTATGCTTGCAGGCACCATCCATCGGACAGGTCATGCAATCACTGTATTCCCCTGCTGCCCCGAGTATCTGGATACCGGTACATTCACGATTATTAGCGACAGATAGGTCCTGTTCCAACTGGGCACAAATAACCCCATTAGGCTGACAATCCAGAAAACCCGCTAACTGGGTGAGCACGCCCGAGGCAAAGTTTTGTATAGAGCTCACTTGAAATAGCGTACTGGTGCTATCAAGGATTTTAGTCAGCCCATTTTTGTTTTTTTCCAGTGAAAGAATGGTCTCGTATGAACGCAGTGCAGCAATCACCGTAGTAAAAAGCTTTTGCGCAGTCAGTTCACTTTTTGCCTTGTAGTCATTGATATCGTAGTCAATAATGACACGCTCTTCCGGGGCCTGGCCTGGCTGCCCGGTACGTAAAATGATACGCACAGCCAGATTGCCCAGATCCTCACGTATTACCTTGACCATTTGCAGACCGGCGTCATCACTCTCCATGACCACATCAAGCAAAATAGCTGCAATTCCAGACTCTCTCGCCAGTATCTGACTTGCCTCTTTCGCGGAATAGGCGGACAGCATCGTAATGCCGCGATCCTTGTAAATAACCTTACCCAGTATCATGCGCGTCACTGCGTGAACTTCCTCATCATCATCTACAATCAGGATGCGCCAGTCCTTGCACCGCCTGGCGGGTTCAACAGGTTTGGATGGTTTGAGTCGCAGTGGATTTGTTACATCGGTCATGAGGTTATTCCTTATTTAGTCGGCCAGTATGCGTGGAAAATGCAGGATAAAAGTGCAGCCTTTCCCCGGCGAACTTTGCATTTCTATACTGCCATGAAGCATCTGAGTGACGATATTATAGACAATATGCAATCCCATCCCGCTGCCCCCCTTGCCGCGTGCGGTCGTAAAAAACGGATCGAATATCTTGTGGTGAAACTCGAGGGGAATCCCTTTCCCGTCGTCGTGATAGACAAGTTCGATATGGTCACCTGTATCGTGTACGGCAATCTCAATTTGACCGTGCTGATCTTCATTGTAGCCGTGCAGCAGCGAATTCATGATCAGGTTAGTTAGCACTTGCGCCAAGACCCCTGGTAGTCCATGCAGCAAAATTCCTGCCGGGCAGTCTGTTTTTACCGCCACATTGCGTTTCCTGAGCTTAGGCCCCACAGACAGCAAAATCTCATTCAGATAGTCTGCTAGATCGAAATTTCGCATCTCGCCGCCAGCCTGATCAACGGCAATCTGTTTAAAGCTGTGTATCAGATCAGCCGCGCGCCGGCTATTGATTGTGATCAACTGACTTGCCTGCTGTGCAGTGGAAAAATATTCAGCGAGTCCTTCTTCAGTGAGTTCTCCTGCCTGATAGAGCGCGTCGGTCTTCTTTGTTTCTGAACTTAAATGGGTCGCAGCACTGAGTGTAATTCCAACCGGCGTATTAATTTCATGCGCAACGCCAGCCACTAGTTCACCCAAGGCAGCTAATTTTTCAGACTGAACCAGTTCATCCTGCAGCCTACGCTGCAACATGAGTGCCTCTTCCGCTTTTTGTTTGGCGTCGAGTAGTGCCGTTCGGCTTTGTACCTGTTCGGTGATATCCCAGTTCGTGCCGACCATACGCTGGGGCTGGCCTTGCCCGTCGCGCTGTACGTTGCCCATTGCACGGATATGGCGGATTGTCCCATCAGGTTTCAGCACACGAAATTCAGTATTAAAATCTTTCTCTCCGCTCAGCGCCATCTGGATTTCCAAATCTCCGCGTGCAGCATCGTCAGGAAAAAGTCCTGACCGCCAAGCCTCATAAGCGCCGCTAAACTGCTCACGGCTGACGCCGTACAGTACGAACATCTGATCATCCCAACTCAGGGTGTTATGCACCACATCATAATCCCAGATACCGACCCCGCCGGCTCGGGTGGCGAGCGAGAGCCGCTCACTCAGTTGGCGCAAGGCTTCTTCAGCATTTTTTCGCTCAGTGATGTCGTGTGAAATCTTGGAGAACCCCAGTAACTCACCCTGATCACCGTACAGAGGCGTAATCATTACATGTGCCAAGAACCGGGAGCCATCTCTGCGCAATCGCCAACCTTCATCTTCGATACACCCTTGTTCCTGTGCCGCAACAAGTTCAGCTTCCGTCTTTTCAAATACATCCTGATCGGACGGATAGAAAATTGAAAAATGCTGTCCTATGATTTCTTCTGAGGTATAACCCTTGAGTCGTTGGGCCGCCTCGTTCCAGCTAATCACGCGTCCGCTTGCATCCAGCATGATATTAGCGACATCCTTGACGCCATCTACCAACAAACGGTAATGCTTCTCGCTCAGACGTAATTTATTATTTGTCTCAGCAGCCAACTGAATAACAGTTTTTAGGCGACCCAGCGTGATGCTAAACAGCCCCCCCATGACACAAAACATGATGATCGATACGAACTCCATGGGTGAATTTAAACTGAAGGAAAACTGCGGCGGGATAAAGAACCACCATACAATCAGAGCTGAAAAAACAGTAGCGATTATTCCGGGAATGAAACCTCCGATCAAAGCACTGAAAAATACGGCGGGATAAAACAAAAACCACACTAACGGCTGAAATATGAACCAGAATTCCCATTGCACCGCAAATGCCAGCATAGGAGGCAGTAGTGCCAGAATTGGGCGTAGTTGGGTACTACGTTCTAGGTAATTGCTAGCCATTTTTTAAGATATTACAAGAAATTTAGGAGGCCACTAACGGCTGCTAATGGCACGTTCCTGATGGACGGTTTGGATAATACACCGCCTCAAACCAGTCAGTGAAGATTATTTATCGGTTCAAAATTTAGCCAACCAATGTTTTTTCTGCAGCAAGAAAAACACTAAAGACTTACGCTTGAACAATTTCAATCGCAACAATCTCAAACTGTAATATTCGCACTCATAAAAGTAATTGCACCTCCAGACAGAATCACTCGCCCATCATTTATCTCACAGCTTAGGCGCCCTCCGCGCTTGGAAATTTGTCGTGCTATCAAACGGTTTTTCCCAAGTTTTGTCGCCCAGTACGGCGTCAGCGCACAGTGAGCAGAACCGGTTACAGGGTCTTCCGGTATGCCAAACTTCGGTGCAAAGAACCTGCTGACAAAATCCACCTCAACGCCGGGAGCCGTAATGATGACACCGCGTAAATCAAGCTGAGCCAGTAAAGCCTGATCCGGTCTGATGGCTCGCACAATATCTTCACTTTCGAATACCGCCATGTAGTCGTCTGCGGCCAGAACTTCAAAAGGACGTCGCCCCAGCCCCTTGGTTAGTAACTCCGATATTTCGCACGGAACGGCTGGGCACGCAGGAAAATCCATCTTCAGGCGAATGCCATCCCTTTGTACGAACAAATCACCGCTGCGTGTCTCAAAGGTGATGCGCTGCCTGGTGTAACCAAGCTCTTCAAATATGCTGCAAGCGTTGCATGAGCACACAGATCAACTTCCGTAACGGGTATAAACCATCGCAATTCGTAGACTTTTTCAGAGGGGACGAAAAATGCTGTTTCAGACAGATTATTTTCCTCAGCGATGGATTGCAACAAATTGTCCTCAAGCCAGTGATTGAGCGGACACACCGCTGCCGGGTTGCCCTCAAAAACCCGCTCCGCGAACGCATCCACTTGAAATTGTCTGATTTTCATATTGCACCGTCTTTCGCGCAGCGCTTAACGAGCGCGGCCATTTCAGGCTGGCCTGTGCTGGTCAGCCCGCCGACGACGGATGCACGATCCTGATCCGATCGATTCTGGCTGACTTTCCACTTACCTTTAAGCTCTGTGATCTCTATCTCAATCCCCACAATCACATCCAGCAGTTTACGGGTGAATTCGTGTGGTGCATCCGCCACAGTCCACGGATGTTCAAAGCCAGCTTCGTTATGTGCCGTAAGAGACTCCAGCTGGGACAGGATCCAGTCCGGCTCATGAGTGACGCGCAATCTGCCCTTAGCCTGAACACTCACATAGTTCCAAGTAGGCACCACTTTGCCGGATTCCGCCTTGGAGGCGTACCACGAAGGCGTGATATAGCTTTCAGAGCCGTGAAAAATTACCAGCACGTCAGCATCAGCAGGATGATCCTGCCAGAGCGGATTGGATCTCGCCACATGCCCGCTTAGCGTTCCATAAGGCTTAGTTTCCGCCGACAATATCAGCGGAATAGGGTTGGCTTCGATACCACCAGCATTGAGTGTAACCAGTGTTGCCAGCGGTTTTATCCGAATCAGCTCGTGTAAAACCTCAACGTCTGTTTCTTCGAATTGTTTTGGGATGTACATAATCTTCCTTATCCTTTCAGAGCAATATTGTCAGTGGCGCTCACAACAACTTGTCAATTTTGAAAAATGTAAACCTAGCTCATGTTTTATCGAGCCTTGTTGAATTTAGTTGGTTTATTCGTGCCAATCTGGGAATTGTTTTAACGAGCGAAAGAATTCCATGTCGTGGTTGGGCCAAAGTTGAGCCTGCTCTTCGCTAGCAAGACGCTTTAGTTTTCGGATACTGCTCAGGGCCAAATCGTCACGGTCTTGCCAGCATAAACCGGGCGCAATCTCCTGCTGCAGATTCTCGGCAAGATCAGCTGCATCACCACAAAGCAATATGGGTGAACCTTTGGGTAGCTCTACCCACAATGACATGTGACCCGCCGTGTGTCCGGGCGTTGAGATGGCTCGTACCCCCGGCACCAGATCGTATTCGCCACGCTTTACTTTCCACGGATAATCACCCGAAAAATCGGCTGGGAAATAAGCTGCATCATTCCCCGTTCGAGCAGCTTCCAGCTCGTCGTGTTGTACGTGGACTTCCTTGCCGCATACATCACATAGTCCACCCGCATGATCGAAATGCAGATGACTCAGAAATACCACATCCACATCGGCCGGTGTCAGCCCCAATTTGGCAAGGTGACGCGGCAAGCGCTGCGGCTCCTGCATCTCGGGCGCGCCGAACGCAAAATTTTCCGGGTCGTAATACTGTGCGCGCTGAGCCGGGTCGGCAATCTTGGTATAATCGCAGCCGACATCAAACAGGATGCGTCCGTTGCTAGTCTCGATCAGATAGGCAAGTATCGGTGCCTGAATGAGCTGTCCTTGACCACGGTTGCGGGTTGAAAGCGATTTATCGTAACTGTGTGTGGCGGTCAGCAACGGCCAGAGACGCAATACCAGATTCATGCGTATTTCTCCTCAGCTTTTGATTCGCTGCGCGCTTCGAGTACGGCGGCCGACAAGATAAGCGCGCCCCCAATGGCTTCCTGTAAAGACAAATGTTCAGCGCCTATCAGCATGGCAGAGAACACGCCTACAACCAGTTCCGTCAGCAGCAGGATGGCGGCACGGCCTGCATCCAAGCGAGCGACACCATAAAACGTGGCGAGTGTGCCGGGTAGTATCCAAAGCAACCCAATGGCGACCAAGCCCCAAACGTGCAAGGCATTAAGTGCCGGAAACGGTTGCGGGTTACAAAACATAAAACCTAGCGAAATAACGGCACACCCGGCGAATACAGCTAAAGCTCTGATCAATTCGGGCAAGCCGTGTCCTGCGCGAATGGCAACGTTGTTGAGCGCGAAGGCAAGGCCAGACGAAAGTGCCAGCAGGTCAATGGCAGATAGTGGTGCGGCGAATACCGCCGGGCCGCCGAGTGTCGCGAATAATCCCGCGAGCGCCAGCATTAATGCGAATAAGCGCAGCCGGGTAAAAGCTTCGTCGAGGAAAATTCGCGCGGCGATGATGGTCCAGACTGGTGCCAGATAGAACAGCAACATCACCCGAACCACACTGCCTTCTGCCAGCGAGGTGGCAAAAGAGGCATTGGCCCAGCCCCCCAACAGGGCGATGAGCAGCAGCAAACCGGACTGATTGCGCCAGACCGACAGACGACGCCATACGAATGGCAACAGCACCAGTGCCGACAGACTGTACGCGAAGACCTGCACAAATCCGCTATGAATACCCGCCGCATCGAATGCTTTGAGCGGCCACCAGAACAGCCCCCAGATCACCGAACCTGCGAGCAATGCCGGGATAGCCCTACCCTTTTCAGGCCGGAGGAAAATTGTACGAATTGCCATAAAATAAGGAGACATCTCCGTGCGTTCAATATCAGAAAAAACCGTCATTCCTGCAGGTGCAGGAATGACGGTTTAGCAGGCTGAAAATGGTTTATTTCGCCAAGGATTTGACAAAGCGATCATCAAGGGTGGCGGGGATTGCCACGGTTTTCTTGATCTGACCGCTCTTCAGCAGGAGGGTATTGATGACGTCTCCGCTGACAAAATATGACTTGGTGTCACGGCCCTGCGCGAACGGTTTTTGCATTTCACTGAACGGAATGTTGTAAACCCCTTTGAGTTGCTCTAGCACTTCCTTGCCTGACACCCCGATGGCCTTGCCGATAATGGCTGCCGACTCTGCAGGCTTTGCCTGCATGTAGGCCAGACCATCCAGATAAGCCCTGATCAGGCTGGTAATTTCACGGCCATTCTTCTGGATATGCGCCCCATCGAACACCAGTACGTCAGCGATCAGACCGGGTGCTTCTTTGGACGAATAGATCACATGGAATTTTTTGCCGCCCTCCATCGCCAGTATTTGCGACACGTTAGGCTCATAAGTCACCCCCACCTGAACCGCACCGGAGGCCATCGCAGAAGGAATCGCCTCAGGCGTCATGTTGACAGGACTGATGTCCTTGTCGGTCATACCGTTACTCTTAAGGGCGTACGAGATCAGAAAATCTGAAGGCGACAGCGGTGCATAAGCAACCTTTTTGCCTTTTAAATCGCTGATTTTGCTAATGCCTTTTCCCGCAAGTACCGCATCCCCGCCGTTGGAATAATCGATCGGCATCACGACCTTAAAATCTTGCCCTTGAGCGACCGCACCGATCACCTGATCATAGGTCATCAATGCACCATCGACGGCTTTGCTGGCCATTGCCGAAGGCAACATGGCAGGATCAGCAAAGGTTTGCAGCGTCACTTTCAGGTCGTATTTTTTATACAGGTCGCGGCCCTCGGCTACGTAGAACGGGGCGTATCCAATCCAGGTCGTCAGACCCAGTTTGACCGGTGTGACGGCGAAGGCTGAAACTGAAGCCGACAGTAACGCGGCTGATACGATAAATTTTTTGATTTGCATTTTGCGACTCCTTACTTGGTTGATGAAAATGATGGTGAATCGAACTACCCTACGTTAAAACCTAATGAAATCGGCTGATTTTGCTGGCGATCATTTATTCAAGCTCAGCCTCCAATCCTGAAAGTGAGTTGTTTCGGTCTGGCCCATCCATGAATTAATCTCCCATAAATCGGCGACCGCTTGCTGCGTGAACGGCAGGGTATGCAGATAACTATCGGGCCCGAACTCGGGCGTCATCGTGGTGACTGAATATCCCGATTCCTGCTGTATCGTCCAGATTGCTTCCCAGCAGTGCTGGTGGGATGCCAGTGCGGTTGCATATTCGGGGGCGGCGGGATGCGGCACTTGCGGCCCTTGGTCGTAACCGACACGCGCATGAATATGATACGCATGCCGGGCCACGTCGAGCACGACCTCCCAGTCCTGATCCAGTTGCCGCTCCATCACCACCACCCAGTGGCTGAAATCGCAGGTGAGGCGCAGCTCAGGCAGACGCTGCAAGATTGCCAGCGTGGTCCAGGGATTGAACAGCGAACGACTGCGGTGCGTCTCAAAACTGCAGGGAATGTTCATGCGTGCCGCGATTTCCTGCGCTTCAGCAAAGAAACGCACGCTTTGCTCCTGCGACCAGGCGTCATATCCCCCGATAATGGTGACTGAACGGGGTTCGAGCATTTGTCCCAGCTGCAACTGGCGTGCGACATCGGCGACATGCTCCTCTACAGTGGCCTCACGACGCGGCACATAACCGCCTGCTGTGACGATTTCCTGTATGTATTCCAGTTGCCGGCTCTGCAAGGCATGCAACAATTCATCGCGATACGCCTGTGTTCCATCCGCGCCGCCTTCCAGTCCGGCAAAGCCCGCACCGACAGCTTGATCTGCTGCCGATACGATTGAACCCGTCCGTCCCCACAGCGTTTTGAAGAGTTTTAGTTCCATTTATAAGCTGCCTTGATAAGCGCGCCAACCGCCGAATCGGCTAATATCCAGCGCGTCCTTGACTGCGTATTGCTCGCAGACGAAACCCTGAACCTGTTCTCCGTCAGCCAGCGTGAGCGTGCCGATACCCAGCGGCGCAGGTATGCCCGCAACGAAAGAACCCAATTCCGTTGCCGCTATTTCCCAGACTTCAACCTCAATCGCGCAGCCTTGTTCATCGGGCGCAACTCGCACCATCCCGGGCCGATGCGGCGGGCCGCCAGGCAACGCGTACAGCTTGTAATCAGCCGAGCTTTGGGTACGTTCGACTCGATGTGCGCCGCGACAAGTCAACTGATGATTGAGCGGCAGTCCTTCCATATGAGCGCCGCAGACGGCAATACGAACGCGTCCGGCGGAAAGCTCCTGAGTCACCGCTACGCCGCCCATCAATCGCCCGGCCAGATGCAGCAAAGGAATATCCTGATGCGCAGGTGCTGCCAGCGTGATGCCGAACGGCAGTCCGTCATCCTGAAAGCCTGCCGGTACCGCAACAGCGGCGCAATCGAGCAGATTCATGAAGTTGGTGTAATAGCCTAGATTCGCGTTCAGCCGGATCGGATCAGCCAGCATTTCTTCGATGCGATAAATACTGCCGGCCGTCGGCGTGATTAGACAGTCGATGCCCTCCCAGACCTTATCGGCTTCACGGCGTAAGGCTTGCAGCTGGTAGATGCCGTTGTAGGCATCCGCCGCCGA
>Ga0208863_1002182_pt1 | contig 10522 bp, 9 predicted proteins | sample RifOxyD3_FD_184040 | JGI IMG/M metagenome (GOLD analysis project Ga0208863, IMG submission 184040) | Soil microbial communities from Rifle, Colorado - Rifle Oxygen_injection D3 (SPAdes) | ecosystem: Environmental > Terrestrial > Deep subsurface > Rock core/Sediment | place: Rifle, Colorado...
CCTTTGGAAAGCTCCGTACAAAGTTTATATCATAGATGAGGTACATATGCTTTCCAAAGGAGCTTTTAATGCTCTTCTGAAGACGCTTGAAGAACCACCGAAACACGTCAAATTCATCCTCGCGACGACCGAGATCCATAAAATTCCGGACACGATTATCTCCCGTTCGCAACGCTACGATTTCAAACGAATCAAAAACGAAGATATTATCGAACGGCTTCATTTTATCGCCCACGAAGAGAAGATTCAGGTCGAAGAATCAGCATTGGAACTCATCGCAAGACTCGCGAAGTGAGGACTCCGCGATGCTATTACACTCTTTGAACAATACAGTGTCGGAGGGGTTCTGAAACGAAAATACATCGAAGAGAATCTGGAACTCATCGGAGATGATTTCCTTTCCGATTTTATAGAAAGCCTCATTGCGAAAGAGAGCGAAAAAACGCTCAAAAATCTGGTTTTCCTTCGCGAAAAGAGTTTGGATGTGCGACTTTTTCTCGAACAGCTTCTTTTCTTTCTCCGGGATCGAATGAAAGAATCTTTAAAGAAAACGGAATTCGGAGCATATGCGAATCTTTTCGAAGTATTTGAGGGAGTGTATGGACGACTGAAGTTCTCTCCAGATCCATTTCTCTTGCTCGAAACAAGTGTTTTCCGATGTATTGCGACAAATCCTGTGATAACTCACCTATTAAATCCTTCTTTGGAGGGAAATACGGTAGATTCGTCATCCTCGTGAAAACGGGGATCCAATCAAATTTCCTCTGTTTCTTCTAAAAAAGAAGAAAAAACAGTAAATATTCCTCCTGCCCAGACGGTTCAAAAGAAAGAAGAAAATCTTTCCGAAGCTTCCCTAGCCTCCGCTTTTGATTTCGCACAGTTCATCGAACATATCCGTACGGTACCGAAACGGTCTTTCGTCGGTCTTGGACTTCGGGTATCAACCTATAGCGAAGAAGGGAAAACGATTATCATTCATCCCGACAACGATTTCAATTACAAGAAACTCGATTCCGCCGATGTACGGCTTTTTCTCCAAGAGACACTCGATACGCTCTTCGGAGCAGGATACACGATAGATATTCAAAAACTTGGAACGAGAAAACAAACACAAAAACCAGCAACATCTCTCGCAGATGAGGCGGCGGATATTTTCTAAGAGTCCCATTACTAGTTCCTTATTTTCCATCCTATGCATTTTCCGTTTCTCTTTAAGCTCATTTTGAATCGGTATTTCTTTCAGAAACTTTTTGCTATCACACTTTTGCTTATTGGGATATATTTCCTTGAATCTTTCCTTGCGATTTTCCTTATCGCCTTTCTTTTTTCGTATCTTTTCCTCGATGTAGCAAAAGTTATCAGTCTCAAAATGGTGCAATTAAGTGATCATATGTCCCATCGATTGGTACGTAAGTTTTTTCGAACAGGATCTTCTCTTTCGATTGTTATCACTTTCGTATATATCACTTTTATTTTGGTAGTAATCTCACTTTTCTATACACTTATTCCGCATTTATTGGAAGAATGAAAGGGACTTATTCATGATGCACCAGTTATTACGAGTCAGGTTCAGAATGCGATTATTCATCTGGAAGATTCTCTTAATATGAATCTCGGAATCAATCAGGCTCTGAATAATATTTTCAACCCCACATCGGTTCAAGAGCTTGTAAAAGGAGCATTCGAAAATATTAAAAACATCGGGATTTTCCTTACGAAATTCTTCATTGCACTCATTCTGAGTTATGTATTCCTTATAGATAAAGGGAAAATTAATCTCTACTTAGAGACGATGAAAGAGGGAAATTTTTCATTTCTCTACGAAGAATATCGTATTATTTTTGGAAAGATTACGAAAGGATTCGGACTTATTTTCAAGGCACAAGCAATTATCGCATTCGTAAACGCAGTTCTTACGGTCATAGGACTTCTTATTGTTAGTTTTTTTCATGGTGGAGAAGCCTTTCCATATATTATCACTCTTGGGGTTATCGTCTTTATTTTCGGATTCGTTCCGATTCTCGGAACATTTCTTTCCTGAATCCCTATTCTTATTATCGGATATAATTATGGTGGCATGAGTGTAATAATCGCCATCCTCAGTATGGTAACTTTTATACATGCTGTTGAGGCATACTATCTCAATCCGAAAATAGTTTCCAGTTATATGGAACTTCCGGTATTTTTTACGTTTCTTATATTACTTATATCAGAACATATCTTCGGATTCGTGGGACTTCTTATTGGAGTTCCGCTCTTCTATATCCTCGTAGATGTTCTCAAGGATTTTGATCATTTTGTGACTAAAATTACCCATGCTTCCACAACATTTCATGAAACAAAAGATGAAACAAAAGAAGCCATCTCACAAGGTATCCGACTCAGTCGTTCTGGAAAACGAGAAGGGAAATAAAAAGTGGTTGTTGAAGGAGTCTGGATAGAGGGATTTCTTTTGATTTTTTCCGGAAAACCTCTATAATCCCCGGGCGTCTTTCGATAACTCGTGCATCTGCCTCGATTTTTTCTCTACAATTTTGTACGCTTTCAAAGGAGTATGTAAGAACGGTGTGGTCTTCGTACCGTCCGTGCTGCTCCTCACGCCGTCTCCACGGGGGACTGGCGATTACCGCCGAAAGGGAATACAAATGAGGTTACAACGGCTTCAAAGATGCTTAAAATTTGCAAAATCCGAGAAATCTCTATAATACTTCACATTCTATTCTTTTCACCTTGTTATGGACCTCGCGTCACTCAGTATATTTTTTACCCTCCTCCTCCTTCTTATATTTTTTGCCGGAACTGAGATTCCCCTCATGTCCGTCTCCGATCATGTCATCGTCTCCGCAGTTAAAAACCGTCGATTTGGTGCTATGACTCTTCAAGCCATCAAGACACAAAATGAACGTCTCCTTATGACAAACCTCATAGGAACGACAGCGGTAACTATTGCTATTTCGAGCTTCTCCACAATCGTTGCTCTCGACGTCTCAAAAGAGCTTTCTCTTCCTGGAGAACTCGGCATAACTCTTGCTATGCTCACAGTATCAGCTATCATCCTTCTCATCGGAGAGATTGCTCCAAAGATTCTCGGAGTCCGGTTCTCCGATCAGGTTGCCTTGCTCGTTGCTCCAGCATATCGAGTACTTATGTTTTTTCTTTTTCCGCTCAATTGGCTTATCGGGTACTTTGTTCGAGCAGTGAGTTTTGTGACTGGAGCAAATGCGCATCTCCATAACAAACAAATGACTACCGAAGAATTTGAGGCATTTATCGATATCTCTCATGAAAAATGAGCGGTAGAATCCCACGAACATAAGAAGATCAAGAATATTCTCGATCTTTCAGGGACCGAAGCCTCATCGGTTATGACTCCACGGGTGGATGTTGATTTTGTCTCTGAAGATACGACCGTAGATGAACTCTGTACATTTTTCCTCAGTTCCAGCCACTCTCGTATCCCGGTATATGCCGAAACCCCTGATGATATCGATTATGTCGTCACTTTCCGAGAAGCTTTTATCTGGAAAAAAGAAGGACTTGGTGATAAAAAACTGAAAGAAATCGATCTTGAAAAGATTATCAAGGTTCCAGCCACTCAGCCGATTGACCGAATCCTTACGATATTTCAGAAATCTCATAAACACATCGCTCTTGTTATCGATGAGCACGGAGGGGTGGATGGAGTTATCACACTCGAAGATATTATCGAGGAAGTATTCGGAGATATCAAGGATGAAAAGGATCAGGAAGAGGAATACATCAGAAAGACTTCAAATGGAGCGATTATTGTTCAGGGAAGTGTCCTGGTGGAAGATGTTCTCGAAGAATACGGACTCTCGAACGATTGTGTCAATATCAATGAAGAATATACGGGCGAAACGGTGAGTTATCTCATACTTTCTCTCTTGGAACGATTTCCGAAAAATGGAGAATCTGTTACCTTGAAATGATCGAAAGTTTCACTTCTCCTCACCGTTGAGACAATCGAGGACGGAAAGATTATGAGTGTGCGAGTAGAAAAAGTATAGAAAATTTTGGTATAATAGACAAATTTTATATCTATATTTTTGTGATTATGAACCTAGAAAACTTAGAAACTTTAAGAAGTACCTCTAAATTTGAGGGAATTGGAACTCTTCTTGTTACAGTAAAAACATCGGCAGTCCGAGTATTGGATTGGTTTAGTCCAAATCTCAAACCTATACCTCTTGACACCTATAGTTCCGAAGTAAATTTCCGCGGATGATTTATTACTCAGGCAGATCATGATAAACTCTGGGATAGAGTAAAGGATGTTAAATTCAATGAAAATTAAAATTTTGTCATTCCTTTAAGTTGATATAGTAATATCCAGAAGATTTTCCGAAGCATATCAAAACTACATAATTGCTGTATTGATTTTATTATAAAAGCAAAATCAGCATAATTGAATTGTAGAAAATTCCATATATTAGCACTCTTATGTAAAATGTGCTAAAAAAGTTTTGACAGAAAAAAAATTATCAATATTATAAAGAGCAAGAGTTTTTCAGAACTCATTTTTATAATTTAATAATTATCTCTATGTCAAAGATTATCGGTATCGACCTTGGAACCACGAACTCATGTGTGGCTTTTATGGAAGGAGGTCAGGCGAAAGTAATTCCAAACTCCGAAGGAGGACGAACCACCCCGTCTATCGTCGCGAATAAGAAAGGGGAAACCATCGTCGGGATGCCCGCTAAACGTCAGGCAGTTGTAAACCCTGCTCAGACTATTTATTCAGCAAAACGTTTTATCGGACGTAAATTCTCGGAAGTTACGGAAGAACTCAAGAATATCTCCTTCAAAGTGACCGAAGGTCCGGATGGAGGATGTCTCATAGAATGGGATGGAAAAGGAGTTCGACCAGAGGAAATCTCTGCGAAAGTTCTCGAGAAACTTAAATCTGATGCCGAGAAATTCCTCGGGACAACGGTTACAGAAGCGGTTATTACCGTTCCTGCATACTTCAATGACTCAGAACGTCAGGCAACTATCAATGCTGGTAAAATTGCCGGACTCGATGTAAAACGAATCGTCAATGAACCAACTGCCGCAGCTCTTGCGTATGGTATCGACCGAAAGAAAGATGAAAAAGTCGCAGTATACGACTTCGGAGGAGGAACATTCGATATCTCTATTCTCGAAATCGGATCAGAGGGGACATTCGAAGTACTCGCGACGAATGGAGATACACACCTCGGAGGAGATGACTTCGATCAGCGTATTTTCGAATGGATTATGGCAGAATTCCAAGCAAAAGAAGGAATCGATCTTCGTAAAGATGCCAGTGCCGTACAACGAGTACGAAGCGCTGCAGAACAAGCGAAAATCGAACTTTCAAGTGCGACTTCTACCGAAATCAATCAACCGTTTATCGCAATGAACGACGGAGTTCCAAGTAACCTCAATGTTACTCTTACTCGCCAGAAATTCGAAGAACTTATCGCGGACCTTATTGAGCGTTCTATCGAACCGTGTCGAAAGGTTCTCAAAGATGCCGGAGTGAGTATCGGACAAATCGATGAAGTAATCCTCGTCGGAGGTTCGACTCGTGTACCACTCGTACTTTCCAAAGTAGAAGCATTCTTCGGTAAGAAACCAAATGCATCCGTAAATCCAGATGAAGCAGTTGCTCTCGGAGCAGCTATCCAAGCTGGTATCATCCAAGGAGATGTCAAAGATGTTCTCCTTCTCGATGTTACTCCACTTTCTCTCGGTATCGAGACACTCGGAGGAGTTATGACACGAATGATCGAGCGAAATACGACTATCCCAACGAGTAAATCTCAGGTCTATTCAACGGCTATGGATAGTCAAGACTCTGTAGAAATTCATGTTCTCCAAGGAGAACGTGAAATGGCAAGCGACAACAAAGACCTCGGACGATTCGTCCTCTCTGGAATCGCTCCAGCTCCACGCGGAGTTCCACAAATCGAAGTTACGTTCGATATCGACGCTTCCGGAGTTCTCCATGTAACCGCTAAGGACAAGGGAACTGGAAAAGAACAGAAGATTACCATCCAAGGTTCTACCGGAATGGACGATAAAGAAGTTGATCGACTCGTAAAAGAAGCGGAAGCAAATCGAGAAACCGACAAGAAAAAGAAAGAATCCATCGAAGCTCGTAACCATGCTGATAGTGCGGTGTATCAAGCTGAGAAGACTCTCAAAGATAACGAAGGGAAGTTCGATGCTGCTCTCGGAACTGAGGCAACTACCAAGATCGAAGAACTCCGAAAAGTGCTCGGAGATGTGGATGCTTCCAAGGAATCTATCGACACTGCGATGAATCCACTCAATGAAGTTATGATGAAAATCGGACAGGAAATCTACGCCAAAGGCGGAACTCCTGAGACAGAAGAAGGTGTGAATGTAAAAGATAACAATAAGAAAGAAGATGATGGAACAGTAGATGCTGAAGTGGAAGAGAAATAGTATTTTAAAGGTCCCCATTCGAAAGAATGGGGACTTTGTTTTAACTTAACTAGTAAATTTATGAAAAAGGATTTTATTAATCATTTTTTTGAACTAGATAGGACAGAGAAGGAAATGCGATTGCAGATGAATGGTATGTGTAAGAGATTATCTTTGGATCAAATCTATAGTCTCTCGGGACAATTACGGAAATTATTAGGACGAGGACAAGGAAATAATCTTTTGATTCGATTAATCGAAGAAGTAAATTTTGAAATGCAATTTTTTGTAAAAGTTGTTCCAAAAAATATAAATCCAGTTCTTTACTTTCCTTGAAATGAATTCATTTGATTAAGTCATTTTCCTCTTGCACAAGAGCATATTATACAAGAATGGCTTAATTCCAGACAGCTTATCATTAATAGTAAATCTTACTCACCACAGGATATTATTGAAGTATTGGCAAATAAAGAATGAATTCATTCAGATTCCGATATTTCAGAGGAAAATAAAGATATCTTTGAATTAAAAATCTCAAACGACATTCTTGAGTGTGAAAGATGGGTAGAATTTTATATATTTCACATCTCTGAGGTTCTTTTAGAGAAAATCCAGGAATTTATTAATCATATAAAAAGGACAAATCAGGACAATCCAATATTTAAAGATTTCTATAAACAGGAGATTGAGCGATTTTCAAAGAAAATTACCCACAGACCCAATGAAGTCGAGTTTTATTTTATGCGATGAACAAATTATTATGAATTAGGAGAATTTGAAGAGGCATTACAAGACTATGATGCTTGTATAAATCTGAAGCCAGACTATCTCACTGCTCAATTACAAAAATGTCTTGTTCTTCATAATCTTGAAAGGTATCAAGATGCAATTAATGATTATTCTAATCTTGAAAAAACCCATTCTTCCTTGGAAGATGACTGGATATTTTCCCTAAATTATGGAAATGTTCTTTATGGGAATAAACAATTTAATGAAGCTATAGAAAAATATAAACGAGCAATCAGATTAAATACATGATTAAGTTATGCTTATAATAATATTGGAAGATGTTATAAGGAACTATGAGACCCAAAAAAATCAATTGATTTTTTTAAACAGGCAATAGTTCTTATTAGAAATGAAAAACATCTTGAAGATTTATGATTAGTCCTATTGGATATATGAGAACATAAGGAAGCAAGAGGAATCTTTAAAGAATTAATAAGACTCAATCCAAATATAGAAAGGCATTATTTGAATCTATGAAATGTGTTTAATAGTATTTGACAAAGGGAAAAAGCTATAGAAAAATACAGTAAGGCTATAGCTTTGAATAAACAATATTATCTTGCTTATTTCAATCGTTGAAATAACAATTTTCAATTGTGAGAAATACAAGTAAAAAAGGGAGATTTTAGTAAGGCAACTGTGCTATTTGAGAAATCTTTGAATGATTATAAATTTATTGACAATAATAATTTTGATTTTGACTACCATTCAAATATGGCATGAGCTTTTATGAAATTATCTCAATATGATAAGGCTTTGGAATATATTAATAAGGCGATTAAGAGAAATCCTCATATAGATTATTCTTACAATAAAGAAATTATTGAATCTTTTTTAAAACCTTCTTTATAATCGGTAGATTCCTGTACTCCAGAGGACTGTCTTCGGGAGCCTTCGCGGGAATGACAAAACAGTAATAATCCCCCGAATTTCGGGGGATTATTTTATAATTTTTACTACACGCCTTTTGGTGCAAGTTCACGCTCCGGCTCTGGTCAATTCTTTTTATTTCCCCCGAAATGTCTCTTATATACATAGATATTTCCTAGTCGATCGTATACAGTCTTTCTTACAAGAGCCTCCTTTTCCCCTAATCGAATAATCTGATCATATCGTCTGAATACTTCTTCACCGATAAAAAGCAGAGGAATATTTTTTTCGCACAAATCAATCCTCTCTTCCTTCATATTTATAATAATAGTTCCTACTGATTGATTTATAACCTCTACTCCTGGCAGAGTTCAAAGGGATGATATTTGTTCGGAATCTCATTCTGGAACAACAAGAATGAATCATTTTTTCCCAGTATTAATAGCTCCTTCTAGAGAGGTATCCTGAAGTCGTAAAAGATCTATGAAGCTGGTATTATGAGAGAATAAACCGAGCATTTGTTGCCATGTTTCATAAGAAATCCCCATTTCTTTTGCGAGGATTCGATCCTGATCATGAATAGGGAGACTTTGGGCGAGTGTATAAGATACGAGAAATTTGGATTTTATCTGCTGCCATTGAGAGAGATTCTGAGTACATCTGTATAAAGTGTCAAAAGCATAGTCCCATATCATACCTAGGACATAAGCTTTTATTTCCTCTACCTCAGGATTTTCATTTCATGGAAGAAGTTCAGTATATTCTTTCTTGGCTACTCTTTGTAACCATGTCTCCGTCAATTCTCTATGGGACTGCCATACTGTTGTGCTCAGGAGCGCAACAAAAGTTCCAAATCCATGAGTATTCTCCGTGAGATTATTTATAATAATATCTCCTGTATCTCCGATAGATTGAATTCTCTCGGAATGAGTATTTTCTAAATGCTTATTCATATTTAAAGTTAAAATTATAGAGAGTCAATACTCTGTAGGATAGGTTTTTTTCTGGAAAGTCAAATCAATCGAATTATTTCCCGAAAATTTTTCCGTATTTCCTCCTCTTTTTTAAGAGAAAATGTTTTGCAAAAATACCCAAATATGATACTATACAAGGGAATTAGTCTCGTATCAGTATTCTACTCAATCTATGAACTACTCCCGACTTCAAAAATGGCTCTCTTCCTTTTTGATTTTCTCTCTGCTTTTCCTTCAAACTTTTCAGATTCCATTTCTCGGTTCTACCCAAGCAGAAGCCAAAGTGAATGCAGATATAGTGTCTTTTATCGTGGACGATGCCATCTATAGTGGAGCGGTAAAATCAAAGATTTTCCAGTATGCGCAGGATGTACAAGCCTATCTTCCCAATACGCGCGTAGTTATTTTCCCGGTTCAGAAAACGGCGAATCCATTTGCAGTTGCATCCATTAACGAGAAACTTTTTTATGAATGAGACAGTGAGGGGCTTTCTCAATTGGTTGGTACAATCCTTATCGGAGAGGTTCCGCTCCCGGTAGTACATAAGGATGACAAAGCATTTATGAGTGTCTATCCGTACATAGATTTTGATAACAAGAGTTTCGTCTACGATCAAGTTAAAAAGAGTTATGAATATACAACGAAAACTTTAACCAATGAGAAACCAGAAGTCTGGCATTCGGTCATTCGTCCCAATACCGGCGATGAATCCAAGAACAAGGACGAATTAGTTACTTTTTTCAATAAAACCCACGATTTCTACAATAAACAGGGGCTTTTTTCTGCAGAAAACACACTGAATCCGCCACGGATTTTCTATATGGATGCATTTCACGATCAAGAATCAAGCAATCCAGATTCATGGAAATCCTATCTTCTCTATCTAGAAAATATCGAAGATATTGCCTATCACCGTTTCAATAAATATCTCGCGCAGATATTCCAGAATGCTGCTCCAAATATGAATGATGCAGCAATGACTCCTGATATCCAGGCTCTTTTGGATGCGAATTCCGGCTCCACTTTGGATACTTCCAAATCTCCGGATATCACTACCAAAGATATCATAGAAAAATCAGCGAAACAGTTTTTCGAGGTATTGAGCTCGAAATATATGGGGGATATTCTCCGGTACGTGAATAATACCGGACGGTATAGCGATGGAACGAACGTGCTTGTCGATACAACTCCTGTCGTGATCGCCAAAAAAGATCTCTTTATGAGAACGTCACTCAAGGATTCGAACACGTTATTCGAATCAATTATCGATAATCTTGTCAAAACACAACTTGCAGAACCTCTCAAAATCGCTACAGAATATACCGTTGAAACTAAAAAAACAGGTTCTCTGAATGATAATTCCAATAAGACTCGTACGTATAAAAATTATTTCTTTGGTCAAGAGGCAAATCAGGTTTCTGATATGAAACAATGTAGTATCGTCCGTGGAA